>Ga0208180_1000022_pt1 | contig 253159 bp, 236 predicted proteins | sample MalvireepMed_s16_FD_184241 | JGI IMG/M metagenome (GOLD analysis project Ga0208180, IMG submission 184241) | Marine viral communities from the Global Malaspina Expedition - Malaspina viral metaG DeepMed_s16 (SPAdes) (version 2) | ecosystem: Environmental > Aquatic > Marine > Oceanic | place...
CCCTATAACCCCCCCTCAATCCTCGACCGCGGGCGACCTTCCGCTCGAAATTCGGCGAGAGGATCAAGCGTTCGACCTGTTCGTCGCTGCCGCCAATCGCCAGCCGTGCTGGTCGGTGCCGGAAAAGCTCACCAAGCCTCGTCGATCCGCCTTGGCCGGACGTCTCCGCGAACACGGTGGGCTGCGGGGTTGGGAGAAACTCATCGCTCGTGCCGAGGCCAGCCAGTTCCTCACCGGGCAGAGCAAAAGCCCATTCAATCTTGGTTTTGACTGGTTCGTGAAGGCCGCGAACCTCCTGAAAGTTTCGGAAGGAAATTACGATGACCGCACTGCAAGCCAGACAGGAACAGCCGGTTCAGACGGCCGCTCCAGCTTCACCCGCAGCAATGGCGGCAAGCTTGGCACCTTTGAACGATTTGATCAGCGAATGGAGGCAGCTGCGTCCGGGCAAGAGCCTCGGTTCAACGATGAGCGAGCAGGAGGTGAGGGCTACACTATCGATGCTGAAGCCACTCGCCTTGCCGGGTGAGCCTGTGCAGGTGTCGAAGATCGTCCAGCGTTTGCTCGCGGTGTATCCGGGCAAGGCCGACCAGCCAGACAGCGTTGCTGAGGATTGGGTGCGTATCCTGAAGGATGAGCCCCTGGCGAGCGTCTGGGCGGCTTACGAGAAGATCATCCGCCGTCCGGGCACGTTCGCGCCCTCGCCGGGTGATTTCCTTGCCGAAGTGCAAAAGCACGCCGCGATGGTGAACCGCCTTCGCCTTTCCATTTCCGACAGAACTTAAACCAACAGGGGGACTAAACCATGACCATGATTTGCAAATGCTGCGGCCACGTATCCGGCGAGACAGCGGAAGAGATAGCTGAAGAGATCATCCGGGAGGCTTGCATTCGGTTCGGAGTGTTTCGCTCTCGGATTTCAGAACCTGGACCTCAAGGCAAGGCGATCAAGCGCGCCCGCTGGAACATCTGGTATCGGCTCGTGATCGAGCGTGGCTGGTCAGCGATGAATGCAGCCTATGCCACGAGCGGGCGGATGACAAACCATGATCGCGGATCTGTCTACTACGCCATTCGCCGGTATGCGCATGAGGAGCTTGGGACGCCGATTTCTGCCTCCATCGACTCCATCCGAGCAGCCTACAAGCCAGCACTGGAGGTGGCAGCGTGAACAACCAAGGAATGCTGATGCTTGGTGTCATAATGATACTTTTCGGCCTGCTCTTGTTCTGTGGATTTGCCATCCGACAGGACGGAAGAAAAGTCCCATCCATCGGGCAAGGTGACTGGCTTTTGCAGGGCGAGCCGAAGGTCTCGGTCGATTTCAAATCAGCCGACGACACCCTATCAGATTACACAATCGAGTGGGAGACCCGCAACGGCACAGTGGGTTGGGCTGCTTGGTACAAGCGCTACAGCAACCTGCCGTTTGATCGCAAATATCTCGGCTCTGCCGGTTCGTTTCAAGATGCCGAGAAGGCCTGTCTCAAACATTCGGAGGACTCGCAATGACCCAACTTTGGTATGCCTTTAGTTGCCGCGCAGACCGCACAGAAGCTGCTGCAAACCGTCTTGGCGATTACATGGACTGTGACGCCTTCGCTGTGTGCCGCACGCTTCGCAAGCGGCCTCCCCGCAAGCCAGCCCGGACTGTGACCGAGTGCGTGTTGAAGTCCTACATCTTCGCAGGCTTTGACCGCTCGCCTAACTTCCTGGCGATTGAGCACATGCCCGGCCCTCGCATCTACCCGATCAGCTTTGCCGGAGCGATCAAGCCGCTCAATGGCATGGCGGACCTCAAATGGATCACGGGCGATTTGCCGAAACCCCTGCACCGCCACTATAACATTCCGCGTCTCAGAGGCCAGCACGTATGGACTCCGGGCGACCATGTTGAGGTGGAAAGCATTGGTCAGGTCGAGGTTGAATCCGTTGACGGCAATCAGCTCAAGCTGGCCTTGCGGTTGCTGGGCCGTCCGGTGATAATGCGGGCAGAGGATGCGCAGTTGGCTTTGAGGCGCGTGGCATAATGTTGGTCGCAGGAATCTGGCATTCAATCAGCCGCTGGTCGGAGCTTTCCGAGATGTGCCCAAAGTATGGCGCGCCGTTTGAGTTGGATGATTTGCAGCTCATGGTGAGGAACGGCGAGGATACCTTCCTTGCCTCTGGAGCGGCGGATTTACGAAAACCCCCTGACGAGATGTGCGTTGCAAGCGCATTTGCCTATGCCGAGTGCCGCTATTGCGGGCCAGACAAGGAGCAGTTCATTATGGCACAAAGCAGGGGGAGCACTGATCGGGGAAGATGCGATGACCGGCAGAACATTCAGGCGGACCCCGAAGTGATCGAGTTATTGTGGAAGCATGTGGCTGACGGCCCGCCCAAGTATTTCATGCTTGTTCGCATTCCACCGCTACCTGACATTTGACACGATACGCAAATCACCTGATAAGAGAAACCAGACACCGAGGACGTGCTAGATGCTTCGCCCGGTGCGTGGGGCTGGAACACCGCGAGCGCGATCACCAGACCCTTAGTGCGAAGCCTTCCCGAAATTCAGAGCAAGCAGCGGTCGTGGAGTCCCCCCAGCCTGTCAGCCGTTGCAAGCGAGCCCCGTGTTTCCTGATTGGAGGCGCGGGGCTTTCCTATAAGTGAGGCCCTCCTTTGGTTGCCTCTACCATCCCTGAGCCTGCGGCGTCTCCTCTTGGCACCCACCATAGTCGCAGGCTCTTTTTCCATACTGGCGAGTACGGCTGACGCAACGGTCAAATATCGAAGCGGTTTGCATAGGCGGCGTTGTAAGGCCGTGCTCCCCAATGTGGAAACGAAAGGAAAGCGCAATGGCAATCAAGTTTATCGTCAAGCCGGTCGGCAGTTTCGGCGTGTTTGCCCATGAGGACGGCTCTGATGGCTGCTACTCGTCGGACCGTTCTGTCGGCACCTATGAGAGCGAAAAGACCGCAGAGCTTATTGCTGAGGCGCTTAATGAGGAAGAGGGGCGGCGTGAGACATTCGTGATGTATGGCGAAAGCGCCGTTGAGCACTTGGCTGAATCTGCGAACTTCTACGCGTCCGCTGCGGACATGGCTCAGGCTAAGGTAGGCACCGGCCCAAACGATGTCACCAAAAGCATTTATGCCGAGCAAGACATTCCCAACGGCCACGACAAGGAGACAATCTAATGGCTATCCTATCCCCCGAAGCGAAGAACAACGCCAAACCCTTGATCAATGGCCTCTGGACCGCCCTTGTGGTCATGGTCTGCATTGCGCTGGCCTCCAAGTACATCCTGAGCGGCTATCCCCCGCTGATCGCCTTCCTTGAGCCATTTGCTGAATTGACCATTGTGCTTGGCGTTATCGGTATTGGCTTCATCGTCGCTGACCGGAACCCGCTGGTTAAGTGATGCGCCGCGCCTTGGCAAAACTCCTGCGCGCCATCGCGTGGCGTTTTCTGGTGTGGGCAGCTGGCCTTGAGGGGTACAAGCTCTCAGAAATGGTCGTCAGCACTGACTGGCGGGAAATGGACTAATGCCTCCCCCTGAGATCGTCTTCTACCTCCTGATAACCGCCATCATCATCGGCGGCATTCTCTGGATGATGAAGGGCATACTCGGTGACTAGCCTCATCCCTTACGCCATAGCCGCCATCGGTGCCTGCTTTGCCCTCTCGCAGCTGTGCTGGCTCGCAACCGAATGACCGATCGCAAATACACTTACCGCTCTATCGCCCTGACCCTCGTGGCGCTGGGGCTTTTTGCTTTGTGGGGTTTTCTCGCAACCTGAGTTTGCAATCCCCGCCGGGTGGATACCCAATCCCGGTAACCAAAAGTAGCAATATATCGACAATCGATCTTGGACGCCGCGAAAGTGGCGGGAAGGAACGAAGCCATGCCAGAGCCTAAAGTAGGCAATAATAGGGGTAATGCCGGTAAGGGCAGACCCAAGGGGTCGCGAAACAAAACGACCGCTCTCCTGAAGGATGCAATCATCGAGGCCGCCACCAAGGCGGGAAACAAGGAGGGCCTGGTTGGCTATCTCCAGCGCCAAGCCGATGAGAACCCCGCCGCGTTCCTTACGCTGCTTGGCAAGGTTCTTCCGATGCAGGTGACTGGCGAGAATGGCGGGCCGATCAAGGCAACGACCCGTGTTGAGTTGATCGCAGTAAGCCCGAGTGACCGCGCTAAGGATTAAAATACCCGAGAAGCTTGCGCCTGTGTTTGAGGGCGAGGCTCGCTATAGAGGCGCTTGGGGGGGTCGCGGATCTGCAAAGACCCGGACATTTGCAAAAATGGCTGCCGTCATTGGCGCGCTCGCTGCGGAGGCTGGGGAAGAAGGCATCGTGCTTTGCTGCCGCCAGTTCATGAACAGCCTTGATGATTCCTCGCTGGCAGAGGTCAAAGCCGCGATTTCGTCAGAGCCATGGTTGGAAGAAAGATACGAGGTTGGCGAAAAGTACATCCGCACGGTTCCGCAATTGGCGGGGCGCGTTGATTTCAAGTTCTCGGGCCTCGACCGCAACTTGGACAGCATCAAATCCAAAGCGCGCGTTTTGCTGTGTTGGGTGGATGAGGCGGAAACAGTCATCGAAGCAGCGTGGGTCAAGCTGATCCCGACCGTTCGGGAAGACAATTCGGAAGTCTGGGTGACGTGGAACCCTGAAAGCACCCGCAGCGCCACGCACAAACGCTTCAGGCAGAGCACGCCAAACCGCTCGAAGATCGTGGAAATGAACTGGCGCGATAATCCGTGGTTTCCCTCAGTGCTCGAAGAGGAAAGACAGAACGATCTTCGTGACCGGCCTGACCAGTACGAACATATCTGGGAAGGCGATTTCAAGACGGTTTACGAGGGCGCTTACTACGCCAAATCGCTCATCAAGGCGAAGCATGACGGTCGCATCAAGGATTTGCACGTTGAGCCGTCACTGACCGTTCGGACGTGGCACGATCTGGCGGGCGCTGGAGACAAGGCTGACGCTTATTCGATCTGGGTGGGTCAATTCGTTGACCAGCAAATCTGGATGCACGGCAATTACAGCACAGAAGGCCAGCCCAGCGCCTTTCACATCAACTGGCTGAGACAGTGGTGCCTCGACCGGAACATCAGGCGCTGCATTGTCACGCTGCCGCATGATGGCGATCAGGTGAAGCAGGATTACAGCTGGCGCAACATCTGGAATGCCGCCTCGGAGCCCGGTGTCGTTGAGTTCATTGTTGAGGTTATCCCGAACCAGGGGCGCGGCGCAGCGATGAAGCGCGTTGAAGAGGGTCGCAAGGTTTTCCCCCGTGTCTGGTTTGACGAAAAGGGCACGCAAGCGGGTCGGGAAGCCTTGGCGGCCTATCACGAAAAGCGCGACGAAAACCGCAGCGTTGGCCTTGGGCCTAATCACGATTGGGCGTCTCACGACGCTGACAGCTTTGGCCTGATGGCCTGCACTTACAAGCCTCCCGGCCAGACGGCTGATGCGGAGGAACTCATGGCCTCACTTTACAGCAAGGGATCGCGCCGACCGGCGGGATATTTGGGTAATTGAAAACTGATACATTCCTGAAAGAAGTGCGCGAACGCTACGATCTCGGCTGGTCTGCCGATATTCGCAATCGTGAAGCCATGGAAAGCGACCTGCGCATGGTTGCGGGTGACCAGTGGCCTGAAGACGTGCGTCTTGAGCGTGAGGGCGCAACCCAGCCCCGGCCTTGCATCACTGAGAACCTGTTGCCCCAGTTCGTGCGTCAGGTAGGCAATGACATGCGGGCCAATCCTCCGGCTGTGAAGGTCATTGCTGGCTCTGGTGGCGCGTCCAAGCCGGTTGCAGACATCCTGACGGGCATGATCCGGAACATCGAGGCGCGCTGTGCGACCTTGCGGCCCTATGTGACGGCAGGTGTGTCAGCGGCGCGTTGCGGAATCGGCCACTGGCGCGTCCTGACGGACTACACCAGCCCGACCAGCTTTGAGCAGGAGCTGAAGATCGAGCCGATCCACAACCCGTTTGCCGTGGTCTGGGATCCGTGCGCTGTGGCGGCCACCCGTGAGGACGCGAACTGGTGCTTTGTCATCGAAGAGATGAGCGAAGAGGAGTTCGCCGAGCAGTACCCGAAGGCCAAGGCGGTTTCTTTTGACGGCAAGGACAATGAGGCGTGGTTCAGCGCCTGGCTGAATGGGTCGCGCAAGACGATCCGCGTTGCCGAATACTGGCGCAAGGTGCGTGAGCCAGCGACTGTCTGCCTGATGATGGATGGCTCGTCCGTGTTCAAGGATGAACTGCCGAAGGAAATGCACGGCCTGATCGTGCGCGAAAGGGAGAGCGACCGTGTCCGTGTTGAGGTCACCAAGACCAACGGTTTTGAAGTCCTGGAGGAAACGCAGGCTTGGCCGGGCAGGCATATCCCTATCGTCCCGGTCGTGGGCGAGGAATACAGCGTGGGCGAACAGCGGGTGCGTCATTCGGTAATCCGGTTCGCCAAGGATTCCCAGCAGCTCTACAATTACTGGCTGTCTACGCAGACCGAGCATCTGGCCCTTCAGCCGAAAGCGCCATACATCGCCACGGCCAAGCAGGTCGCCAATTATGCGGACATCTGGAAGACGGCGAACACCGACAATCACAGCGTCCTGATCTATGATGCGGATTCAGAAGCGCCTAACAGCCGCCCACAGCGCGAAATGCCGCCACAGGGCTCCATTGCGTTCACAGAGCAGGTTCGGCGCGCTGCTGACAGCCTGAAGGCCACGACCGGCATTTACGAGGCAAGTCTTGGTGAGCAGGGCAATGAGAAATCCGGCAAGGCAATCATGGCCCGCCAGCGTGAGGGTGATGTTGGTACGTTCGAGTTCCGCGACAATCTGAATGCCTCGGTCGAGCATACGGGCCGCATCCTGATCAACCTTATCCCGATCATCTATGACACGCACCGCATTGAGCGGATACTTGGCGAGGATGGCGAGGAAGATTTCGCCGAGCTGAACAAGCCTGTCCTGGATGAATACGGCCAGCCGGTGATTGATCCGCAGACGGGCCGCCCGCAAGTCGAGAACGACCTGACTGCGGGTGAATATGGCGTGTTCGCGCGCTCTGGCCCGTCCTTCACGACGCGGCGTCAGGAAGCCGCAGAGAGCATGATGCAGTTTGCCCAGACCGCGCCACAGGCTGCGCAGATGGTTCTGGACCTGATCGCGAAGAACATGGACTGGCCCGGCGCGGATGAGTTCGCCGAGCGGTTCAAGAAGATGTTGCCTCCGAACCTTCAGCCGGAAACGGATGATCCGGAGGAGCAGGCCCAGCGTCAGGCCGCCGCACAACAAGCCGCAGAGCAGGCTGAAGTGCAGAAGCGTGGCGTGATGGCCGAAATAGCAGAGAAGGAAGCGAATGCCGCCGAGTCGCAGGCAGACGCTCAGAAAGCTGCTGCTGAAGCTGCTCAGACCCAGATGGAGACAATGCTCCAATCTGGCCAGATGCAGCAATTCGTGCAGGCCGCCGTTGAAAGCCAAGTGAGGCAGATACTGGCAGCGATGCAACCCCAGCCGCCCCAGCCGGCACCTATGCCAATGGGGCAATTTTAAAAAACAAGGAGGCTATTTCTGTGCCAGATCAGGAAGCCATCGAGGTAGCGCAGGCTGACCTCGCGGATGTGAGCCAGAACTATGGTGATCCGTCCGAAAGTGCGACCTCAGACGTTGAGATTGTCGAGGAAAACACTGAACAGCAGCAGGAGCCCGAAGAGGCCGCGACTGAAGAGGTTGCGGACGGCGAGGGTGAGAGAGAAACGGAGACCAAGTCGCAGCGGCGTCGTCGCCTGCGGCGGGAACGGGAAGAAAAGCGTGAAGCGGATATACGCCGCCTGACGCAGGAGAACGAACGTTTGCGGGAGCGATCCGGCAAGCTGAGAGCTCCAAGGCGGGAAGAGTTCTACGACGAGCCCAGCTACACAGCGGCCCTTGCGGCCTACAATGTACGCGCACAGGACGCCGAGGAAGCCGCAGAGCGGCTGACAGGCGAGTTCACAGGGCTTGAGCGGGCAGACCAGAACAGCTTTCAGGAAACCTTGGGTGATTTCGTGTCTGAGGGCGCGGAAAAGTACAAGGATTTCGCGGAAAAGCTGGAGCGCAAGCCCGAGGATGGTGGCCCGAACATTTCGGCTATCATGGCGGAAGCGATGATGGAAACCGATAGCGGGATTGACGTTGCCTATCATCTGGCAACCCACCCGGCCGAAGCGAACAAGATTGCGAAGATGCCGCCGGTTGCGCAGGCAAGAGCCATCTGGGAGCTGGAAGCCAAGGTATCGAAGCCGAAAGAGCCGCCTGTGTCGAAAGCCCCTCCGCCGGTCAAGCCGGTCCGGGGTGGCGCAGCCAGCAACACCAAACCCGTCTCCGAAATGAGCATGTCCGAATACGCCAATTTTCGTCAGCGCCAGATGCGCGGCGAGGCGTAGCGGACTCCATCTGATCCAGGAGCAAGAAAATGCCTAACGCCCTAATCACCCCGAGCATCATTGCCAAGGAAGCCCTTGTGCAGCTCGAAAACAACCTCGGCATGGCGAACAACGTCCACCGGGAGTACAAGAAAGAGTTCGTGAAGGTCGGCGACACGGTGTCTATCCGCAAGCCGGTCAAGTTCTATGCCGCAGACGGCAAGACCCGCGTCAACCAAGACGTTGAAGAAGCGAACACGTCGATCACCGTGGACAAGCAAAAGCACGTCTCATGGAAGTTCAGCTCGAAAGACCTGACCTTGACGGTGGAAGACTATTCCGAGCGCTACATCAAGCCCGCCATGATTGCGCTGGCCAACACAATCGACCGTAGCGGCCACAACCAGTACACCAATGTCTGGAACCTTGTTGGAACGCCGGGGACGACTCCGGCCAACTTCGCTGCGATGGCTGCTGCTGCCCAGCGTATGGATGAAATGGCTGTGTCTACGGACATGCGTCGTGCCATGCTGAACCCAGCCGCTGGCTATGCTATCGCAGGTTCGGCCACGGCCCTCTACATGAACAGCGTGAACCAGCAGGCTTATCGCAAGGGCTCCATCGGTGAAATCGCCGGTCTGGAAACCTTCCGTAGCCAAAACGTGGTATCCCACACTGTGGGCGCTTATGGCGGCACACCGCTGGTCAATGGTGCTTCCCAGAACGTCACTTATGCGGCGTCCAAGAGCACGAACAGCCAGAGCCTTGTGACGGACGGCTGGACGGCAGACACGACCGGCATCCTGAAGGCTGGCGACGTGTTCACGATTGCGGGCGTCTATGCCATGAACCCGGTTCCGGGTGAGGGCACGACCGGCAAGCTTCAGATGCCTTATCTGCAAGAGTTCACGGTGTTGGCGGATGCTGACTCCGGTGCGACGACCGGCCCGGCTACGCTGACGATCAGCCCGGCAATCATCACGTCTGGCCCTTACCAGACCGTGAGTGCTGCGCCTGCGGACAATGCGGTCATTACGGTGAAGACCGGCACGGCATCTACGGCCTATCCGCAGAACCTGGCATTCCACAAGAACGCCTTTGCGCTCGTGACCTGCCCTCTGGAACTTCCGGACGGTGTCGAGTTCAAGGCGCGTGAGACCCACAAGGGCCTCTCTGTGCGTGTCGTGAAGCAGTACTCGATTGATGCGGATGACGATATTATCCGCCTCGACGTCCTGTACGGCTGGAAGTCGATCTATCCTGACCTTGCTGTCCGGATTACCGGCTAATGGCTGAAGACCGCATCATTCGCCGCTGGGGCTATCATGCCAAGCAAGAGGCGAAGATCTTCGAACTGAAGGAGGGCGAAAGCCTTCCTTCAGGTTGGTTCGATTCTCCGGCCCGCGTTGAGGTGGTGAAACCAAAGCGCAAGCCGAAGGCTGAAGAGGCAGAGGACAAATCCGAAGCCGAAGAAGACCTGACGGAAGAAGACGAAGATGACGAAGACAGTCAGTGACTGTTGTGACCGGGCGCTCCAGCGTCTGGCAATACTCGTGGGCGGAGAGAGTGCAGACACGGCTGATGCCGAGATTGCGCGCTCCGCCTTTGAGGGCCTTGTGAATGGGTGGCTGGCAGATGGTTTGTCAGTCACCAATTCCGCTGGCACGGCCGTGGTGTTGGCCGATTATGCGCTTGCTGATGCATTCCCGATTTCCGAAGTTCACTTCGAGGGCGTCGCTGCCATACTGGCGGTGACCATTTCCGATGATTTTGAAGTTCCTCCCAAGCCGCTCGTGCTGAAGGACGCCTCACGGGGCGAGCAGCGCATTTATGCCGCGTTCATGCCGTCTATGGTGACGAAAGTGGACCGTATGCTCAACCGGCTGGATAACAGCCTGCTCTGGCCGTCGCAGGACTGACATGCCTCGCGCAAATCTAGCCTTTGAACACTGGGAGCGCGAGCAGGCCGGTGAGCCTGAAAAGATTCTCATCAACATGTATGGTGAGGTCGATCGTTCCAACCCGAAGCGGGACAAGCGGCTCGTGACCACGCCCGGCACATTGGACGCTGACACAGGCAATGTCGTGCTAGGCAATATCCGCGCGCTGGCGCAGGCTGATGCGTTCGCAGGTGGCAAATTGCTGATCCTTGACGGCACGACGCTGCGCACACGCACGGCAGGCGGCACATGGGGCACAATCACCGGCACTGTGAGCGGCACTGACCGGGCTGACACGGCGATCAGCGAGACCGAGCTCGGCATCCTGAGCGGGGGCGACATTTACGTCTCTGACGGCTCTACGATTGCGGCTGTGACAGACCCGGATTTCCCAAGCACGATCACCAGTCTTGCCGTGATGAGCCAGCGCCTGCTGTTCAGTTCCTCTGATGGCCAGTTCTGGTTTTCCAGCGTGTTGAATTTTGATGATATTACGGGCCTCAACTTCTACACGGCAGAAGGTGCGCCGGATGGGCTGATTGCTGTGCGTGTCTGGGCAGAACTGGCCCTGATGTTCGGCACCAAGACGCTTGAGATGTGGTATTCCGAACCCTCCAACGCGAATGACCCGTTTTCGAGGGCATCCAGCGTTGTTCCGGTCGGCTGCAAGGCCCGTGACACGATAGCGATCTGTTCCAAAGGGCCAATCTGGGTAGATCCAGAGGATAATGTGGTGGCATTGGCCGGGGCGGATGCGCCAACCGTGTCTCCGCCGTGGGTGAGCCGCCTGATCGCAGCAGAGGATGCCGATGACCTGATTGCGAGCACTTACAAGGCTGAGGGACAGGAGTTCTACGTCCTGAACGGGGCCAATTTCTGCGCTGTGATGAACCTGAATGATGGCGCATGGCACAAGCGCAAGACGAATGGCTCTGACACATGGGCATGGGTGCGCATCCTGACAGCAGGCAGCAAGCACTATGTCTCAAAGCGCACAGGTAGCGCGTTCATGGAACTCAGCCGGGAATACCCGACCGATGAACAGGCCGCTGCAGAGACGATGGGCACAGACATTATTCGTGAATGGACTGCGCATATCCCGCATGAAGGCGGACGGCCTTCCTTGGGCACGGTCCTGCTCGAAAGCACAAAAGGCGTGGCGCGGGCGGCCGGGGATGGCTCTGCGCCGGTTTGCCAGATGCGGATTTCGACGGACAATGGCAACGCCTGGACAAGCTACAGGGACCGCGCAACAGGCGCAACGGGTGTCTATGACCAGCGCACGGTCTGGCATCGCTGCGGGCGGGGCAAGCGGCCTCAGTCAATCTTTCAGTTCAAGCATTCAGAACCGGTGAAGATGGCCGTCACAGGCGTCATCTGGGGTGAAACCACCTGATGGCGATTACGCCCGGAGACGACATCGAGACCAAGACCGGCGAACCGCTGCCACGCGGTAACTGGCTGGACCGGACAGGCAATATCACCCGCGCGGTGATGAACTACTTCAACGGCAAGGATCGGCTGGCGGGTGAGATTGTCAGCGGCGTGAACCGGAACCGGGCGAACATTGTCCAGCTTGAAACGGATTATCAGGCGGCGGATGGCGCTGTGTCGAGCGCCTATATCGCAGCAGATGCGGTTGTGGCATCCGATGCAAGCGGCGCTCGTGCCACGCTGGAAACCACTCTACGGGCAGAGTATCAGGCCGCTGATAGTGCGATTGAAGGCGATGTGGCAACGAACGCCGCAGCGATCACGACCGAAGCCACAGCTCGCGCCAGTGCAGATAGTGCGTTGGCGTCTGACATATCGGATCTGACCGCCACGGTTGGCGTTAACACGGCGGCTATTTCGACCGAAGCCACGGCCCGCGCAGACGGTGACAGCGCCAATGCCACATCCATCGAGACGCTGGAAGCGTATGTGGGCGGGCCGAGCCCGAACCTGGCACCCAACTCTAATTTCGAGTTGGGTGAAGATGGCTGGACGTTGGTTTACGGTGCCGCAACCAACAACGTAAACGGCACGTATTGGAATGCGAGCGCGCCGATAACTGGCACCACGGTCATGGGGTATTCGCCATTTTTCGAAATGGTGGACTCTGGCAGCTACAGTTTTTCCTATGAGCAAAGCCCGACGATTGCGGGCAGCGGACAAGTCCGGTGTGATCTGGAGTGCTGGGACTCAACCACGCTTCTCTCGCGCGAGGGGCTGGTGGCCTCGACTGCGACCAGCTGGACGCGGATTAAAAGCGAGGGCATTTCGTCCATCCCGTCTGGCACGGTGAAAGGCCGCCTCCGGTGGTACTTCAACGGGGTCACGTCCGGTGATTCGCTGCGCATCCGCCGCGTGAAGGTGGAACGCAACGCCACCGCCACGGCTTACACGTCCGATCAGGGACAATATGAGGCCGGCGCTTACGTCAAGACCATGAAGGAAGCCTTTGTCGATACCAATGGCGACGCGATTGCGCAGTTTGTGGTGGAGGCATCCGCCGGGGGCGGCGATCCGGCCCGCATCGGCCTGCGCGACGGCTCTGGCGGGTCCAGCATCGCGCTTGTCGCAGAGCAGATATTCTTCGGCTCTGACACGGTATTTGAGGACACATATAACACGATCTACACCGAGGACGGCGGCGGCTATCGCCTGCGTATCCTTGGCCCGTTCCCGGCGTCTGGTGATCTGGTCATCTGGTACGGCGCAGACAGCGTGGCGCTCAATTCCGAGACCAAGACGAATGGCGTGTTCTGCCTTGCGACCGATGGGAAGGTGTATTTCGGATCAAACGATCTGAGCAATGAAGTGGGTGGGATGAGCCTTGCCATGACGGGCGGGTTCTATTCCGGCGCATCGGGGTCCGGTAAGACGACCGGGAACCTCAATTGCACGGCCACGAACACAACCGGCTCGGTCACTTATCTGTGGACCTGTAGCGATTCGGCTGTGTCGTTCACGGCCCCGACCAGCGCCACCACACAAGCCCAGCGCGACATTACGGGCGACGTCACGGCTGTTGCGCGCTGTCTTGTCACTGATTCCAGCGGCTCCAAAGAGGGCTCTGCGCAAGTCCGATGGACCGTAATCTAGCCATGAGAGGGACATGCGGCACTGGCGGTTGATCCCGCTGCTGCTCGTGTCAATTGCCATGCCCGAAACCGGTAAGCCACAGCAAAACGTGTTCGCCAAGGAGGCTGTTGAAAGCCTCAAGAGCTTCGGCATCACGCCTTTCCCGCGCGTTGTCATGGAAGGCAAGGATGGCCGCCTGAAGTCCAACGAGTATGCGCGCGCAGTCCGCTATGACAGCGACCGGGAAGAGTTGTGGATTTCCAAGGCCATCGCGGAAGTGAAGGACATCCGCGACATTATTGACCACGAAGTCAGCCACCTGGCAGCATGGCGCAAGCACGGGATCGAAATCAGCGAGCACGGGCCGGAATGGCTGAAAGTGTGCCGGGCGCACGCCAAGCACCCAGCCGGGGCCTGTGTGACGCGCCGATGATCAAGCGAGCAACACCAGCCGACCTCGAAACCGTCATGGAATGGGGCCGCAAGTTCCACGCCTACAGCCCGTGGGGGGCGCGCGTTCCGATTGTCGAGGAAGACTGGAGGCAGACCGTCTCCAACCTGCTCGCCTCTGAAGATGCCGCTATTTTCTTTTCTGACGTACGAAACCTCCTGCGCGAGCTGAAAAGCGTCCCTGATGAGCGGCCCGAAACGTGGGCTGCTCGTAACCTTCCGCCTGAATATTAGGGCCACTGGTGATCCAGTTATCTGACAACCGGGAAGCTGCCCTGCGGGTGGGGTATGAGGCTACGGATTGGACCGAATGGCCCTCGTATGAGGCATACATAGCAGCCATGGCGGATTGGGATGTCCGCCTGATCGACAAGGACGGCGAAGCTATTGGGGCCGTCTATACCAGAGGGCCGGAGTTCCACATTTCTGTCCTGCCTGAGTGGCGCGGCAAATGGATGACCCGCCGCATCCTGAAAGAAATAATCCCGGACCCTGTAGCAGTCACGCAGGTGCAGGTCGGCCACGAAGACGTTTCGGACATGCTGAAGCGTCTCGGATTTGAAAAACGAAGCGAAACATATGTGAGGCAAAGCCATGGGAATTGATCCGGTCACAGCAATTATCGGCAGTTCCGTAATAGGCGGAATTGGTTCAGTTGTCGGGGCAAGCAAGGCCTCCAAAGCCGCCAAACAGGCCGCAGCGGCCCAATCTGATGCCGCACAGAAGCAAGTCGATCTCAGCCGAGAGATTTACTATGACCAGCGCGGCTTGCAGCAGCCCTACTATCAGGCGGGCCTGCAGGGCATGTATGGCGATAGCGGGCTGATGAACCTGCTCGGCCACACGACGCCTGGAGGCACCACGCAAGCCCCCGCAAATCAGAACGTGTTTGCATCTGGCTCATACGGAACAGGGCAGATCAGCCAGCCTCAGAGCGGGCCGGATTGGGGAGCCTACCTGCAAGCCAATCCGGATGTCGCGCAATACTATCAGAACAACCCGAAATCGCTCCAGCAGTTCGGGGGCGACATCAACAAGGCCGCAGAATACCACTACAACACGTTTGGACGGTCTGAAGGCCGGGAGCTTCCGCAGTACGAAACGCAGAACGTGTTCAGCCAGCCCCAGACGCAACAGACGCAACAAGCGGTCGAGACCCCTCAGAAGACCACTGTGACGGACCAGTCAGGGACAGATTCCGGGCTCGGATCGATGACAGAAACCCTGCGCCAGACGCCCGGCTATCAGTTCCTTCAGGATGAGGCCACCAAGAGCCTTGAGAACAGTTTCGCCAGCCGTGGCAAGCTGATGAGCGGCGCGGCCATGTCGGCGCTTCAGGACCGCTCTATGGGCCTTGCTGATCAGACCTATGGCCAGGCGGTCGACCGACAATTCCAGTTGGCGAATATCGGCATGGGGGCGGGCGCGAAGATCCAGAGCGCGGGCAATGTCTTCGCTAACAGCGCCAACACCGCTTACGGCAATATGGGTACGGCAGCGGCCAACAGCGCCTATGGGCAGGCCAATGCATGGAACTCCGGAATGCAGGGCGTCTATGACAGCGCAATGGGCGGTCTCGGCGCGTATGGTTCTTACAAAGGATGGGGCACATGATGAACGTGTTTTCACCAATGCAGGGCATGAACGCCTTCGCTCAGGGCGCGGATATCGGCGGGAACATTCGCCAGCAGGAGACGCAATCCAAGCTTGCGCCCCTGGTTGCCAATGGCCAGTACCAGCAAGCCGCGCAAGTGGCCGGCGAGCGTGGCGATCTTGGCAGCGCAGAGCTTTATCGCACGCAGTATGAGGACCAGCTTTCCCAGATGGGAGAGCAGGAGAAGATCGCAGCCGCAAAGCGCGCGGAAGACCTTGGCCGGGTCGCTGTCGGCCTGAAGGGCGTTCCCTATGAACAGCGCCAAGCCATGCTCCAACAGCAACTCCCCATGTTGCAAGCAATGGGTATGGACCCTCAGCAGATACAGGGCTTTGACCCGAATGATCAGAATCTTGACGCGGTATTGGCTCAGGTCACGCCGTTGCAGGATTTGCTGAGGGGGCCGGAATACTTCGCGCCGGTCGAGACACAAAACGGCTTCACGCAGTTCAGCAAGGACGGCAGCGATCCGCGCCAGTTTGAGGGGATTGCGCCTGCGCAGGAGCCGATTGAGGTCAATGGCGTGCTCGTTGACCCGGTAACGTATGAGCCTGTGGCCAACTTCCAGACACCATCACAAACCGGCGAATTGACGGATTACCAGAGCCAACAATTGGCAATTGAGCGCCAGAAGATGGAGCAGACCCCTGAAACAGCTGACGCCTATGGCCTAACGCCCGTTTATGGACTGGATGAAAACGGCAACCGAGTCATTCTGCAAACCTCGAAATCAGGCAATATAGGGATGCCGGAAATTCCGGAAGGTATCTCAATTGAGTCGCCCTACGACCGATCCTTTGCGCAGACTGCCGGTAAGACGGACGCGAAAAAAGAGGCATACAGGACCGCTGAGGGTCTGAAGGTTCAGGCGGCAGAAGAAGAGTTTGCGCGGCTGTCGTCACAAATCGACAGCGCGATTGACCTTGCGGACAAGGGAAACACGGGATTCTTCGGGCAGTACAAACCAAGCCCGGACCTTGATGCGGTGCTGGAGACAATCGAAGCTACCTCAGCGTTTAATACGCTGGTTGAACTCAAGTCTCAGGGCGGCACGCTCGGGGCGCTTTCTGAAACGGAATTGGACCTCCTGAAGGCCAAGATCGCCAATGTTCGCCGGTCGCAATCGCAAGAGCAGCTAGAGGCAAACCTCGAAATACTGAAGCTCTCTATGGGCAATTCTCTGGGCCGTCTCAAGCAAGCCTATGAGGCCGAGTATGAATCTGGCAGGATTGGCGGGGCGACACCGGCGGCATCTGGTGGACAAGGGGCCGTTGGCCCGTCTGGCCAGCCCGTTCCGGAAGGTTTCGAGTGATCAGCAGAAGCCGTCTGGTGGCAACTCGCCGGATGGGCCGGGGGTCGGATCGCACGGTTGCGGGCCAAGCATTGCTTCAATGTTTGCCTCAAGTTCGGCCTGCTTCCGGTACAGGTCAAAAACAAACCACGCCAGCACCAAGCACATGAAGAACGCAACCATCGCAGTGATGGATCGCTGGTCAATCCGGGTTTCCATTTCGTCCGCCCATTGGTGCGGATCTCCCGAGCGCTGTGCGCGGCGCGCATTTCGTAACTTCTTTATCATCAATGCCATAGGTCTGCCATGAGTGTGCCGATGTACAAAGTCAATCCGCAAACCGGGGATGTTGTCAAGGATGATGGCTCCGGATGGAAGCCTGTTTCCAGCGCCCGGAACAAGCAAACCGGGCAAATTGTCGTTGATGAAGGTGCGGGCTGGAGGCAGATCGTCCGTTCTGAGGACGGGGGGTGGTCGCTCGCAGGTGGCACGCCAACCAATCCTCAAGCTCCGCAGGCGGCTGTCCGGGCGCGCGAGTCCATGAGTGCGGGCCTTCCTGTCGATCAGGGTGATCTGAGCACGCTTACCCAGCCGAATCTTCAGCCCCTGACGCCTGCCGAACAGGCTTATGCGCAAACGCCCCAACGGAGACTTGAGCGGCAAGTGTTCGAGCAGCAGGCGCAGAGCGAGATTGAGCAAGCCCGCGTTCCGGACAGCAACCTGAAAGAGCGCTCCATCATGGCCATGAACGGCCCGACGCTCGGCAACGGCCCTCGCCTCGCCGCTGGTGCGCAGACGGCCGGTGCCATGCTCACAACGCCATTTGTCAAAGGCGACATCATCGACCGCAAAGGGGTTGGCGGGGCGGCTGACCAGTTCCTTGATGAGGCGCGCACCCATCAGCGCAGGGCAAGAGATGAGCGGGCGGGGGAGAGCCTGGCGCTGGAAGTCGTCCCAGCCTTTTTTCAGGGAAAATCCCTACTGGATCTTGCCGGGAAAAGCCTCCTGAAAAAGGGAACAGCGGTTAACAATACGGCGCGCGTCATGGGGACCGGCGCGGTTTCTGGTGCGACTTATATGGGTTCGCAAAATGAGAGCGGCACGGCACAGGGTGCCCTGCAAGATGCCGGGGTGGGTGCCCTATATGGCGCGGGCGCGGGAGCCGGTTTCAAGGGCGCACAGGCTCCGACTCGTATTGCCTACCGGAGCGCAAAGACTGGTGCGGCGACGCTACGTGATGCGCTAGCCAGCGCGCTCGGGAAAGCGGGCGGAGCGCGGGACAAGGTTGCCGCTGAGGTGGCCGTGGCGGCTGTGAACCGCTCTGCGGATCGCGCGGGCCTGACGATGGACCAGATGATGGAGCTTGTTAAGAAGTACGAGGGCAAACCTGCCGTGCTAGCGGAAGTCATTGGTCAGGATGCAATCAACGCCCTGACGGCTCTGACGCGGACGCTGGGCAAGACTTCTCAGAAGGCACAGGACATCATCGAGGAACGGTCCTACGGTTGGTATGATCGCGCCAAGGGTGATATTGAGGATGCGACCGGCATTGCGCCCGGCCAGGTTGACGAGATTGTCGAGGAGGGCATGAAGGAAGGCCGGAAAAAAGCGCGGCCTTTCTACGAAGAACTATACAGCCAGTTCAAGAATGTGAAGTCATTCCCGGAATCGCTCAAACGGGTCAATCGCCTGTTGCGCTCACCCGGTATGGAGCGTCACAAAGCGTTGGCCGAAAAAGCTGTCCGGAACGCCGCTGCAAAGCGCGGCATACCATTGTCGAAAATGTCCAAGATGGAGTATTTCGACCTGATCAAGCAATCGCTTGACGACGCAATTGATGCTGCTGCCTCCAAGGGCGAGAATCGCACGCGTGTGGGAGAAAGCGTGCGCGATCTCGTGGAACTCAAGGACGAGTTCGTCAAGGAACTGGACCGCCTGACTGGCGGGACTTATGCGGCGGCGCGGGAGGCTGGCGGCGAAGCGCCGCGTCTGCGCCAAGCGGCAGTGGGTGGTCAGAGAGCCTTCGGCGCACGTAATCCTCGCGTTGTCGCGCAGACGGTCGAGAACACCACGCCAGAGGCGCTTCCAGCCTTGCAGGCGGGCATGGTGGACGACCTCTCAACGCGTATTGACAAGGGTTCGCTTATTCCGGGTCGCTTCCGTAGGCCCGATGTGGCGGGCAAGGTGCGTGCAGTATTTGGCGAAGAAACGGGCGACGAAATCATCAACAAGATGGACGCCGAGGCGACCTTGCGTGAAACAGGATCGCGCTGGGCACCGCGCCTCAACAGCGTGGGCGGAACCGTCAGGGAGAGCGGCCCGACGCAAATGGGCGACGACCTCATGAATGCAGGCATGAATTTGATGACCGGCAACAAGCTGGGCTTGCTGCGTCAAGCAATCAACTTTGCTCGCCAGCGCGGGTTTTCGCCGCGCCAGTTGGATGCCATCGGGGACCTGCTGCTCTCAGATCCTGCGGAGGGCCTGAAGCGGCTCGGACGTATGCGGCCAGACGGTGCGCCTCCCGCGACCCCAGCGGCGGTCAACACCTTTGCGGAAAACGGGAAGCCCGTCCAACAGGGCCCCGCACAGCAAACCGAGAATGTGTTCGCGCCAACGAGCGCCAAGCCTGTTGCAGCTGGCGGATTTGCAGGCTTTGGCGGGCGTCGCCCTGTTGGCTTCCATGATGAGGTTCCGCGCGGCTCTGACCCGTTCAGTGATCCACGCCTGACGCCAACCGAAAACAAGGCCGTCGAGATGGCCAAGAACGGCTATTCCAATGCAGAGATTGCCGAGGAGCTGATGCTCAGTGAGGCGAACGGCGCATCTGTTGTTTTGGCCAAGGCTCGCAACAAGGGTGTTGACGTCCCCACAGCAACGACAGGGCGCCCTCCGGAAGCGCGTGACCGCATTCTGGAGCTTGCCCAGCGTGGCGCGCGTCCGTCTGCAATTGCCGAGATGACAGGCAAGTCAGTCAACACGGTCAAGGTGACACTCAGCAAAGCTCGTAAGGCGCTGCGGGATGCTGGAGAGGAGTTGCCGGACTGGCTAAAGCCTCGCACCGATTTGAGTGGAACGCGGTTCTCCGGGCTGCAGGCTTCCCAGAATGATTTGGGTAATGCTGCTGTCGGTGGTGCTATAGGTGGGGTGCATCCAGATTTCGATGGTGACGGCGAAGTGACGGCAGGGGAGCGGATCAAGGGTATAGCAATTGGAGCTGGCGGTATGGCCGTGGCTGGCCGGATCGGGCCGAGCAGGGCGACCGCATCCGCAGGCGCGGGCGGGCGCCCCCCGAAGATCAAGAAAGACGTTCCCCTTGGTACGGGACCGAGGAATGGCCGCAGGCTCGGTCGGGGCCTTGATGACCTGATGCGGGACCAAGCGCCTCAGAGACCACCTATCGAATTGCCCCAGAATACCCCGCCTCGCTCGGGAAGCCGTCTCGGACGCGGGCTGGATGACCTGATGCAAGACGTGCCGCCAGCGAGAGAGCCCGCAAGCCCACTTGCACCGCCAAACCCACAGGCCAACCTTCCGCGCGGCCTGAGAGAGCCGGACGCGCAAGAGCTTCTGGATAACCCGATTTCTACCCGCAACATGCCGCACCGCGAACTCAGGGAGCGCATGGACCGGAGCGGCTATGATTGGCAAAATTCCGGGCGTCAGCATGACCTGGAGGCGCTGCCAGTTGTGGCGGGCGTCACGGGCGGGGTTGCTGCGCTGACAGGCGGGGCTGCCCTCAGCATGTACCTGAACCGAAATGTGGAGTCTGAACCGGGCGTTCCGCCTGAACTGGCCAAAGCGCGACAAGAGGCAGCCATGCGGGCGGCAGAAGCGTATCAGAAAGACCCGAACAGCCGAGACTTTCAGATCGCCATGATCCGCGTTCAGCAGATTGACCGTGAAATTGGGGATATGGGGCGCGGGAATATCTTTGCTGGGTCCGGCGCCCCGCCCCCGCCATCCCGCAAACCAACACAAAATGTCTTTGCGAGGTAATATGACCCTCCCCAGCCTTTTCCGCTATCAGGCGTTCGATGATTCCGGGCGTCCTGTTCCGGGCGCTCTGGTCTCGTTTCGCCAAGGCTCGCGGCCCGGCCCTGTGTTCCTTGATCCGGAACTACGCACAGAGGCCCGCAATCCGTTTCCTGCCAAGGCGGGGGGCAGGGTGACGCTCTACCTTCATGCAGGCGAGTCTTATGAGGTGACCATCACGTCACCACGCGGGCAAATCCTTGATCAGTTCGTGCACACAGGTCAGGCAATAGGCGAGACGGTTACGGAAACGGTTGTCGTGCCGGAGACGGTCGAAGTCGAGAAAGTGGTTTACCAGACTGACCCGGACATCCTCGAGGAACTGCAACGCCTTCGCACAGGACAGGCAGAGGCGGCCAAGGCAACCATGATGGCCAATCTCGAAAAGCTGGAAGCCGCAGACGCCAAGCTGAAAGAGCGGCCCCCAGAGCCAGAGCCCGAACCTGAGCCGACACCGGCCCCTGAAGGCGTGACCGAAACCCTGCTTGAAGCGGGCCTGTACCAGAGCGACCCACCGGAGAAGGTCAATGAAGTGCTCTTGCGCAAGCTGAACGAAGCCAAGCAATGCCATTACATCGCGCTTGAGCATGGCGGCACATTCAATGGCGGCAGTTCCGTCTATTGGGAACGCAAGGCCGAACGCTACCAGACCGGGGTAAACTGGAACCGGGCACGCATGGCTGAAACCTTATAACGAGAAAAGGGGGCGCGCATGGCTGATGGCGACGACCTGAACACCCGGCTTGTATTGCTGGAAAAAACCTCTGTGTCACGCGAGATGATGGTGGAACGCGAAGAGAAGCTGCTTGACCGATTTGAAGCGCTGATCGTGCGTTACCAGAAACAGGCAGCGGATGACCAGAAGCACAGCTTGAAAGTGTTTGGCCACGATCTGGCTGAGCAGATCAAGGATTCGGAAAAGCGCATCCATCGGGAGCGGGACGAAATCGATGCGGAACGGGAGGAGGCGCGCAAACTGGCTGAGGCTGCGCGCACCCCTCCGCCGCCTGAATCCCCGATACGGGGCTGGATAGCTGCCAACTGGATGTGGGTTGGCGGCATTGGAATACTGGTGGTCCTGCTCAGGCCGGACCTTGCAACCGCAGTCGTGCGGTTGGTGCTGTAAGGGGCTGACATTGACAGATCAAACTGAATACCGCCCGCTCGGCTGGCGCGATCCCGAATGGTATGCGTATGGGGTCAAGGATGGCGTCACATGGATGACGCAGAAGTTCGCATCATGGTTTGCCACGGCTTGGCTTTACCTGATCCTGTGGGCGGTTGTCCTGATCGCCTTTACCGTCCTGCTTTACATTGACGGCATCTTCAGCCGCTCGCTTGCGCCGGATTCGGTCGAGCCGTTGTCATTCCAGGCGATGGGCTGGGCTTACCGGCTCTTTGCGGCCTCCTTCCTGATGGCCTCTGCCCGGTGTGCCCATAAGGGCATCAAGGGCGGCTGGACGTTCGGAATGCTCGGTGCGTTCGCTTCGGTCATTGTGTGCCTTCATGCGTTCGGGTTTGGCTTTGAAGCGCTTTCAGACCGCAGGGGAGAGGCCGAGGCCGTCGAAACCGCGATAACCGAGGCAAGCGAGACAAATGGCGCGCTCATCAAGGCTCTGAAGGAGCGCAAGGCCGAAATCGACACCGACACGAAGGCTAGGGTTGAGAGCCTCGATGCAGAAATCAAGCAGTACATCACCGATGGCAAGGACAACGATGAACTGGCCGATGACAGTCGCGACCGTCGCACGAAGATTCAGGATGAAGCCGAAACCGAAAAGAGGGCTCTGAACGACCAGATACTTTGCCTGCAGGGATTTACGGCGAAGTGCTTGGAGACTGAAGCCCCGGTCGTTGCCGATGTGGATGAGGATGCAGAGACCGAAGCGTGGCACCCGCTCTTTGTGGGCCTTGCCCAGCTTGCAAACCAGACATGGCAGCCGACCGATAACCAGATCTATATCGCGGCCATCGTGTTCATCATCTTCTGGGTGTTGCTGGCTGAAAGCCTCGTGATTTTCCTGCCGGAGCGCATTTACTCGATGCACTTGCGGGATGCGGAATTGGCCCGCCAATCGGACGCCGCGAAAAAGGGATGGGAAACCCGCCGCCAGAAAGCCGAGCGCAAAGACCCCAACCATACCACGCCCCCGCAAGTCGAAGACACGGGATACTGGCAGCAGCGGATCATGAAAGCGCTTAACAACAAGATGAAGCGCCCGACCGCCAAGGGCCTCGCTGACAGCTATTTCAACGGCATGTCAGTGGAGGAACTGCGCGGTCGGCTTCTCCTGCACCTGAAGCGCGGACTGGTCCTTGTGCCATCCACCAAGAGCGCACCGGAAGTGAAGCTCACTCACGATCATATCGACTTCATCATGCGGGAAGGGGAGTACGCCCCCGAAGAGCAGATGACCAATGGCCACGACAAATCGAAAGGGGACAATTCCGATGAAGACGACACCGGCACTGATCAGCTTCCTGCAATTAGTTGAGACAGGCGGCAAGTTCCGCCCGCTCGCCTATGATGACCGCCATCCGGACAGGGTGCTTGAGCCCGGCGATCCGGTAGAGGGGCGCCTGACCTATGGATCGGGCCTCACAACCCGCCCTGACGGCACACCCCTGCAAATCGGGGATGAGATCACCCCGCAGGAAGACCTCGACCGCCTGCACCGCTATGTGCGTGAGGAAGTCGAGCCCGTCATTGAAAACCTGATCCACGTCCCGCTCTGGCCTGAAGCCTATGACGCGATTGGCTCGGTTATCTTCAACTTCGGGGCAGGGGAAGTGTCTGGCTGGCGTCTCTGGCGTCGGATCAATGCGGGCGAACCCTGGAGCAATGTTGCGCTCGAATGGGTGACCGGCACGTTCTACGATGACGGGATTCCGCTGCTCGGCCTATGGCGTCGGCGCATCATGGAAGTGCTGATGTTTTTCAAGCTGGAATGGCGCGTGGGCGCGAATGTCGGCTGGGAAAGCGACGTCATCAAGGTGCTGGATCAAATGGGCTGGGAAGGCGACCAGCCGAAGCCGGAGCCCACCACGGCAGACCTCAACATGGGCCAGCTGGAAGACCTCGAAGACGAAGCCCGCGAGATTGGCGCGGTTGTCGTGCGTGAAGCTGCGCCGGAAGTGGCAGCCAAGGCAACGAAGGTGCAGGTCAAGACCTCCAAGAGCCCGATTCCTGTGGAGCATATCGAGTACCTGGATGATGAAGCCAAGGCCGAAGTGAAGGTCAAGAAGATCGAAGATTCACAGCGCGGCAAAGGCTATGCCAAGAAAAAGGTCGCGGAAGCCGCTGCCACGATCAGCGTTGGCGGACTGATTGCGGAACAGGTGGGCGTTATTGAGCCTGCTGTGAAGTTTGCCAGCAACTACTCGATGAACACAATCGGCATTGTTCTGGGCATCACCACCCTCGGGTCTGTCGGCTATTACTTCTATGGCAAATGGCAGGAGCAGAAAGGCCGCGACGATGCGGACACGCTGCTCGGATGATTCAGGGCGCATTCTTTTCCCTTTTCAACTTCGTCTCGAACAACAAGGTGGCTCAGATCATCCTGTTGTGCGGGGTGGGATATCTCATCATGCGTTGGAAGGAAGAGGCCGACGAAGCGCGCGGGGCACGCCGGGCGAACGAACGCGCAGAGAAGGCCACCCGCAAGGCCGCAGACAAGACCCTCGATAAAATGGAGAAAGAGAGCAATGAAACGATTGAAAACGCCCGTGAGGCTCGCAGTGCTATCAGCGATGGCATCGATTCCGGCAGCCTGCGCGACGACTACGCCGACATCTTATTCAGTGACGATCCAAGCGATGCATGAAGCCGTAGCGCTGGAGCGCCATACAGTGTGCGAGGCAACAAGGCCGGGCAAGATCGAACGGGCCTATTATGATGCGTCTCCGGCTGTCGTGCGGGAGAAGATCGCAGCTGACGTGGCTGCATGGGCGGAGGTGTGTGGTTAGGTGAGAAGGTGAGCGTGGGGGTCACGCTCCGGACCAAACCCAGTTAACCGATACTCCTCTATGAGCTTACGCCCCTTTTCCGTTGCGTACCAAGTTAAGATCACCATGTCACCGACATCGATATCTTCTTTGCGCTCATAGTATCCCGACTCGACCAAGAACTGCATTTCGGTGATTTCTGACATCGGGTGCTTTGTCGGGTTGTCCAAGGTTTCGCAATCCGTCCATCCGTCGGGCTCCATATCGAGCGCCGCCCTCATGGCTGATCCCAAGCCTTCCCAGTATGGCTTCTTGTCTGGCTGCCAGTGAATTTGCATTGAGACTCGTTCGCCGCACTCCATAACTCGCCTGATTTTGTGATTGGCAAAAAGCGGTATTGAGCGAGCTTGGGCGATCCGATCTTCCATTTTCCGTCCTTCCAAATCCTTGCTAAATCTACCAAAATCGAGGAATCGTGACAACCCTCATCACCTATGAACAGCCCTCTTACCGCTATGCAAAGCGGGTCAAACGGGTAAAGCCAAAACGCCACAAGCCACGCTGGCCAAAGGAGACGCTGTTCGATAAGATATGCGAGCGGCCCGCCTTCCTTGTGTATAGCTTCCTCTGGGTGTGGTGCTTCGTTACGATCCCGCGCGAGGCAAGCTATTTCCTGATCCGCCAATCTGCTGCTGTTGAGTACTGCACCGACGCGAAAATGCAGAGCCTGGTTGATTACTGCGACACCAATGCCTGCTCACTGGATGACCGGTTGTATTTCCATCGGATCGCCGCAGAGCAGGTCATAAGGTGCCAGTCAGTGCCTGAGCCGGTTAGTCTGCTTTAGGGTGACGGGCATTCAAGATCGTCCTGTATGCGCTTGCCAACTGAAGAAACTGCGGCGTGTATTCATTTGGCGCTGGTATCCTGTTCGCAAGTTCCTCAACGCTGTCGATCAGCGAATCGAACAACGCCGCCTCGCTGCTTCGCCCTAGTTCTCGGTCTCGCCGGATCAGGTCTCTCATCTCCTGCATGGCGTCTTCGGCAGTCTTTTCCATCATTCTCTCCTCTATAAATACTATCATATTCCGTACACTTACGCGAGATAATTCCTTGATTTTACGGGCGGGTTTGGTAGGGTGTGCGGGCTGCGAAGCATAGTCTTAAAGGTGACTTATGACATACCCATCTCGGCGCCGATCGCTGCCAGTAGTCTGCCAAAATTGTGATCTTGAGTTTGCCGCTATTCCCTACGAGGTAAGCAGGGGCGGCGGAAAGTTTTGCAGTCGAAAATGTCAGAGGGCTTTTCAGGCTGTGCTTAACGCTGAGGCCATGAAAGACGGGCTTACGCAGGCAGAAAGAGTCAGAAAGTGGAGGAGGGAAACGCCTAGAGAAGTGCACTTGGCGCATGACGCGGTCGAGCAGGCGATAAAGTCGGGTGTCCTTGTCCGTGAGCCCTGCGAGATTTGCGGCAAGGAACGTGTGGATGCCCATCATGACGACTACAGCGAGCCGCTGAATGTGAGGTGGTTGTGCCGAGGTCATCATTTGAAACTCCATCGCGGCGGCCTGTAGCCCGGCCCGCAGCTCACTCTCCACGTATAGTGCGGGAGAGGTCTTTCAGGCGCTTGGCGTTTTTGCGGTTGCGCTTCTCCTGAGCCACACGCATCCTCTGGTGGTCCTCGGATGTTACCACTGTGGCGGGCGTCAGGCCAACATCGACGGCGACATAGCGCTCGGTCTCCGGATCAACGCAATCATTCTCCCACTCGTCGCCATCTATTCTACGCAGGGACATGCCTCCGAATCCTATGGCTGACATCGCTAGAACGGCTGATAACTGTGACGATTTCATTTCACTTCCATCCTCTTGATTGAATCTTACGGCCCTTGGGCCAGTTAGAGCGGGTCTGGAGTTTAGATCCGTTCCGCTTGCGCCGGGCCTGCTGGCCGGTCTTGCCCTGACGGCGGGTGGCTTTCTTCGCCATGCGATTGTCCACCAGGGTTTTCAGTCGGTGACATGGCTTACAAAGATATGCAGCGTTTTCGAGGCTATTATCTCCCCCTGCCGCACACGGTGTGATATGATCGAAATCAGCCCCGGCATTGGCGCACTGCTCCGGCAGCCCGTACATGTGACGCGGGATCAGGTGGCTTTCGCACTGTCCGCCCGAACGTTCCCGAACAGCCCTCTTAACTGACACCCTGAACTCAACTCTTTCTACGGGGAGGGGAGCGCGGTCAGTCATTGGGGGACTCCGGCTTCTCAAACATAAGCGTAGGGCCCCGCACACTCATTGCTGTGCGCATGGCGTCGTTCTTTGCGTCGATTGCCTCGAACAGACGCTCTGGTATAATGCGGTTATTCTCGAAGGCATCTGGACAGGCAAGCCGCATCAATGCGGCCTCTGCTATGTCGGCCCGCATTGAGTGACACATGCTCTGATCATCCCGCACCGGCTCGCCCCGTATGCAAGAAGAGGGCTTGTCGCCCATGAGGTTGTGACCAGCGCGCGAGACCATACAACGGCGGCAATGCTCAACCATCACACTCTCCCGTGTAGAGGGTGGCCGGTTTGTCGGAAAAGATGTTCCAATTGCCGCTATTGAGGCAAGAATCGCTCTGGTTTGTCAGGCCAAAGCGTGCAATCTGTAATGAATATTGACCATTCATCGCTGTTGCATCTGATTTGTAATCAGAGGGTCGGGGGTTCGAGTCCCTCAGCCGGCACCAGCAAAAACAAGGGTCTATCCCCTGCTTCGCGGGAAGTGCGATGTGGAATTGGCCCGCAACCGGTAAAAATGAGATTGATCGCGCTGGTCGCCTGCGTGAGGCTGGACTATCCGACACGGGCATCAACTTCGCACACCGGCCATCTTTTCTGGCGAGCAGAGCAAGGCGGTCGGACCGTCATTTCATATCCGGAATGCCTGCTTGTCTCCGTTGAATTTGGAAAGACCGTGGCGCAATTCCAGATACCTTGAGTGATGTGTGCGCGGCTCAAATCTGTGTTTCGTCGCGCGTGAAGCGGAACAAGCTGTTCAGTTGTGAGCTAGTGTAACTGCCCGCAGATACTCATAGGATACAATTCATGCCCAATACTCTGACACCCGCCGCATCGTTTCCTGACATCGAGGTTGCCACACTGGGTGGGGGTGACGCCAAGCTCGGCGTCCCCAACCGGGAGCACGGGAACTGGAGGCTGATTGTAGTCTATCGCGGGAAGCATTGTCCCATCTGCAAGACTTATCTGACAGAGCTGAATCGCATGCTTGATGATTTTGCTGCGATCGACGTTGATGTCATCGCGGTTTCTGCTGATCCGGAAGAGAAGGCGAAAGCCTCTGCCAGCGATATCGGCTACATGGGCACGATCGGTTACGATCTCAGCACTGCGCAGATGACCGAGCTAGGTCTATTCGTTTCTGACCCCCGAAGCCCGGAGGAAACTGACCGCCCCTTTGCAGAGCCGGCGACGTTCGTCGTGAGGAATGATGGCAAGTTGCAGATCGTGGACGTATCGAATGCCCCGTTTGCGCGTCCTGCGCTGAAGGGCTTGCTGGATGGCCTTACCTTTATTCGCAAGAAGGATTATCCGGTACGAGGCACTCACACTGGATAAGGATTAGCATTCAGTCAGGTTGCGGGTCGCCGCCCCCTGGACTGGATGTTGATCCACCCAAAACCGGCTTGGCCAGGAGTGGTTCAAATAACGGAGCAGTGCGCGCTTTTCTGGCACGAAGGGCGGCGAAAATATCATGCGTGCTCCACAATGCCGACTGCGTACGGGCAGACCATTCCAGGGAATCCGCAACAGAATGGTCACGTGCCCATTGCAAGGCGGCTTTTGTCCCTGCGATGGCGACAGGTGCCTTCCTGCACACCTGATCTGCGGCGGCCATGGCCAGTTTGATCGCCGCATCCGGCGTATCCGCAAGGCGGGTCACAAAGCCATGCTGGGCCGCTTCGTCCGCATGCAGTGTCTCGCCCAAAAATGCCATCTCTTTTACAACCGGCTCAGGCAAGATTTTCGGCAGGCGCTGCAATGCCCCGACATCCGCCATGATACCTGTATTGATTTCCTCAATCCGGAAATAGGAGTCGCGGGTCGCGTATCTGAGATCGCATGCTGCGGCCAGCTCCAGGCCGGCACCGAGGCAAGCGCCCTGTATTGCCGCAAAAACGGGGAAGCGTGCGCGCTCCAGGCAAGAGAAAGTCTCCTGCAAGGAAAGAGCGAGATGGTAGAAGCTCTCACGGGCGCCGGGTGAGTCAGGCTCGGGGATACCGCCTGCAAATTCGTCGAGATCCATTCCTGCGCAGAAATTTCGTCCGCCTGATGACAGAACCATGGCGCGTACTTCCCCACTTCGATCGAGCGCGGAGATATCGGGTGCTAGTCCATTCCAGAATCCGGCGCCCAACGCATTCCCTGACTGGGGGCGCTCCAATATGAGGTGGGCGATTCCTGCCTCCAGTCCGATCGTATATCCAGGCATATTTCAGGTCCTTTATATGCAAAAGAGGTCTTAAAGACCCTTTTATTCAATGTGCGAGGTTTGACAATGATTCGGTGTCCGGAATCGCTCTGGTGCATGTGTAATAAAAAAATAAAATTAAAACAACGCAGTAAATTGAGGGGTGATTGAGGCGGAGTGATCCGCAGGCGCGCGATTTTGTGAAGGTGAGTGATCTTGGTTTCAAAAAGGGTCTTGACGGAAACAATTAACGAGGGACATCTTGCAGTATAACAAAAAGAACCCTCGCACCGCGGGGGAGGGAGGGAGCAATGTTGAAACGCGCTCTTGGCGCCACCGTTTCGGTGTGCGCTTTTGCAATGGTCATGCAGTCGGCCGCCGCGCAGGATGTCTCAGGCGAGGCTGAGCCTGAGATGGAGTCCCGTACTCTGAGTACGGTCACGGTTACGGCCACGCGGCGAGAGGAAAATATTCAGAGTACGGGAGCTTCGGTTTCGGCGCTCGACAGCGAGGCATTGCTCGACCGGTCGGTCCAGTCCGTCGAAGATGTCGCAGACATGGTTCCGGGACTTCACGTTTCCAACTATCAGGGAGACACGTCCATTTTTATTCGTGGCATCGGTACGCCGGTCATCGTGGCCGGTGCCGACAGTTCCACGGCGACCTATCTGGACGGAGTCTATTTGTCGCGCGCGGCTGCAATTGGTCCTGGTTTCTTCGACATAGAGCGCGTGGAAGTCTTGCGCGGTCCACAGGGAACCCTCTACGGGCGCAACGCCACCGGTGGCGCCGTCAACATCATCACCAAGCGCCCCACCGATGAATTCGCCGGCGAAGCGCGACTGATCCTTGGCAATTATGATCGCACGCACGCATTCGCCGCCCTGAGCGGCCCTCTCAATGACCGTGTGCGGGCCCGTCTGGCGGTCCAGAAGGAGGATCGCGACGGGTACACGACGGTTCATCTGCCACGTGGGACACTCCCCGCATCCCAGCCCGATCGCACATTCGATGCGGAGGACAAGCACGACATCACCGCCCGCGCCACGGTGGAGGTCGATTTGACGCCCACCGCCATGCTCACCCTGACGGGGGACTATTACAAAGCGGACGATCGCGCCAACGTCTTCCATTTTGCGAGCCTGGGGTACCAGGATGAAGTGTCGGGCTGGCTCGGGACTCGCGAGGGCTCTCAGACGCTGCCCTATTTCGGCATCAAGAATAGTGGCCGTATCTCGGCACCCGCCTCTCGCGACATCTTTTCGGCAGTCGACTATTTCAACGAAACAAGCGTGTGGGGTCTCACAGGGCGGCTCGACTGGGCCCTCGGCGACTATGATGTTCAGGTCATCACCGGCTACAAGAATTCAAATCCTGACTTCCAGAACTCGTTTGATCTCGGAGACACGTTCAATACCTACATCCATCGCGCCGAAGATCATGAGCAATGGAACGCCGATTTCCAGCTATCCTCCCCGTCCGGAGGACGTTTCAGCTGGATTGCCGGGGGCGGATACTTTTCTGAAGAGAATGATATCCAGAACAACATCTTTGGCGACTTCTGGGAGCCGATCCTTACGCAAGGCCTGCTTGATCTGCAGACTGCGGGTGTCCTGCCACCCTTTCCGGTCAGCATTCCGGAAAGCACGCTATGTTGCGAGCTGCACCTGAACGGGCGTCAGGAAACCGAAGCATTCAATATCTTCATTGATACGAGTTTCGATCTGACCGACAGGCTGACATTGAAGGCCGGTCTACGATATTCCGAGGAAGAGCGTGACGGCTTCCAGAATTTCGACCTCGCCTTTCTCCCGTCAGCACCGGGCGGGTCTCTTGTTAGGTTTGCACCGGAAGTTCTATTTTTCCCCAACGCCGTAAGTGAAAGCCGTGATGGTGTCCAGCCAGACCCGTTTGGGTTCGTGGTTGCACCAGTCGAGGGCCCTGCGACCTTTGATGCGACCACGCCGAAGTTCGTCCTTGAATGGACGGCTACGGATGACCTGCTTCTTTATGCGAGCGCCCAGCGTGGCTTCAAGAGTGGCGGATACAATATTGGATCCAGCCAGCGAACCCCATACGAGCCCGAGGAAATCTGGGCCTATGAAGCCGGCCTCAAAGCTGGACTGCTCGACAAGCGACTGCGTCTCAATGCGGCGACATTCATATATGATTACACAAACCTGCAGGCGCAGGACTCGATCGCCAACCAGCCCATCATCCGGAACGTCGGCAAGGCGGAAGTCAGAGGGGCTGAAGTCGAGTTTGCGGCTTTGCTCGGCAGTGTGTTTCAACTCGACGGGTCGGTAACCTATCTCGACGCGGTTTTTACCGAAGGCGAGCTGACTGAACCCTTGCGTCCCGCACCGCTGACGGATGAGCCGGGATCAACTCTGCGCAATCTTGATGGTTTGAGGCTGCCTCGGGCTCCGGAATGGAAAATGAATATCGGCGCTCAGGCAGACTTTGCGGCATTTGGCGGCGATCTGACCCTTCGGGCGGACTATGCTTGGCAGGATCAGGTCTTCTTTACCGTGTTCAATATCAATGTGGCGTCACAGGATAGCTATGGTGTCCTGCGCGCGCGGGCGACATATGCGCCGGGACATGGACAATACAAGGTCGCGTTGTTTGGGGAAAACCTGACAGACGAGACCTATTTCACCAACCAGATTCTTACGGGCACAACCTATGGTGCCGAATTCGTCGGTTCCCTCGGTACGCCGCGTACGTTCGGAATCGAACTCTCCACCCAGTTCTAGAGGCTCAGCCAGAGGAAACCTCACAAGATGATGACCCCATTGGAAACCGCCCAGACCTGGTATGCCGGCGTGCATGAAGGTGACTTCGACAAATTGTTCGGAGTCATGGCCGAGGATTGTACGATCGAATTCTACGGTCCGAGCGTCATCCCCTTTGCAGGAATTTTTCGCGGCAAGGAGAAGTGCAAGATCTTTTTCGGCCATGTTGGCAATGATGTAGACATCGAGACGTTTCGTCAGGACGAGTTCATAGCGGAACGCGACAAGGTGGCGGTGACCGGGCATCTACGCATGGTGCTGAAGGCGACGGGGCGCCTTTACGCGGCTGATTATGCGCACATCCTTACCATTCGGGATGGACAGGTCATCCGCTTCCGGGATTTTCAGGATAGCGCTCAGGCTGTGCATGTCGCGTTCGACCTGACGACGCCGGAACGCTAGGAATGAACGCGCGTCCCGCCCTCGATTATCAGCTCAGCTCTTTGGGCTTTGCCGCGCCGCCCCCTTTCGGTTTTCGCTTTGCGGTCGCCTCCGAGGCCAGCTCATGATGGATTTCGGTTACTCTGGACAGAAAGTGAATGCCGGACCTGATTTCATCGTCGCTGAGACGTTCGACCATTGTTTCCACAAAGGCGGTGCCGTTGCGCATCATGCTTTCGACAAACTGAACGCCGCGGGGCGTCAACACGACAAACTTCTCGCGTCCGTTTTCGGGGTCTTCGACCATTGTGATCAGGTTGAGGGGCGGCTTGGACAGCGCACGGAGGGATTTCGAGATCGCCGAACTCGTTACTTCGTACCAAGACGCCAGCGCATGCGCGATGTCCTTGCGACGCATCTTCTTCCCATCAGTGCCGCGCGTATGGATGGTCCAGAGGAGACAGGCTTGCTGGCGTGTCAGCACGCCGCATTTGAGGGCGTCCTCAATCTGCATTCCGACCAGATAGTGGATCGGGAAAAACAGGTCGAGGAAATCCTTGCTCGATTGTTTGCGCTTCGAAAGGTCCATCCAGTCTCCGGTTCATTGCTGCGCCCTCGCCGATAAGCGAAGTCGAATCTCCCTTCAAATACCGAGTCTCCAGAATGCCCGACAAGAAGGAACTGCGCCATGTAACAAAAAGGTCCTAAGGACACAATAAACCAGCGCACGCAAATTCGAGCGCGATCCATACCCTCAACAATCATGCCGGTTGCCAGCACCGCGCTGGGCCGCTGCACCCGGGAGAACACCAGATGACACATGCCTCCACCAAGCCTCACATTTCTGATGAATTTCACGTGCGGGATCTTTATCACCCGGACGTAATGGCGAATCCCTATCCGTATTACGCGCATCTGCGCGACGAGCCGATCCAGTTTGGCCTTGAAGATTATCCGCCGGGCACCATACCCGGCTTGGACAAGCCGTATCCCGCGTGGGTCGTGCTGAAGCATGCCGATGTCCAGGAAGTCTGCCGGCGCGCAGATGTCTTCTCGTCGCGCGATATCATGCAGGAAGAATCCGAAGCGCCGACCCTGATGCTGGTCAATCATGACGATCCTCGCCATGCGGAGCTTCGCAAGATTGCCCAAATGGCGTTTTCGTCCAAACGGGTCATGAGCGACGTGGCGCCATGGATGGAGACAACGGTTGAAGCGCAGCTCGATATGGTCGGCGGCGGGACGGTAGATTTCATGCAAGACCTTGCGCCGAATTTGCCCGCGCTCGTAATGACCAAACTGATCGGTACGCCGGAGGAGGACTATGTCCTTTTGCGTCGCTGGGCCAATGCCTTCATGGTGACCTCTGACTTCACCCTGACGGAGCGCCAGCAATGCAATATCGAGCTCTGGAATTACTATCAGTCAGCGGTCGGCCAGCGCTACGCCGATATCGAGACAGGCAAACCGGTTCCCGACGACTTGATGTCTGCCTTCATCCAGACGGAGTCGAACGGGAGCCGTCTGACGCGTGAGGAAGTGGTGCGATTTTGCCTGACGCTGGTCGTGGCTGGCGCAGAGACCACGGGCTATCTCCTGGGAAATCTGATCGATGTGCTGGCCGATGATCCCGAGATGTACGCGACGCTCCGGACCGATCGTTCACTCGTGCGGGCCTTCATCGAAGAAAGCCTGCGCCGGGACGGGCCGGTTCAGCGTCTCCACCGGGTATGCACGCAGGACTACGAACTTGGGGGAGCGCAGATCAGAGAAGGGGATTGGGTGGCGATCTTCCACGCCTCTGCCAATCGAGACCCGACTGTCTTTGAAAGGCCGGATGAGTTTATTCTGAAGCGACCGAACATGATCAAGCAGGCGACATTCGGGCATGGTATCCATCATTGCATGGGGGCAGGGATTGCTCGCAATGAAGCTGCCCAGATGATCAACAGCCTGCTCAACCGCTACAGCCGCTTGGAACCAGCAGGTGAACGTGTGCGCCAAAGAGGCGGTCTGCTCAATTACGGCCTGGAGACATGCCCTGTGAATCTGGTTGTGTAGCAGATCAATTCCAGGTGACGTGGAAGTGGAAAAAGGTGCTTGATCGTTGATGCCGCAATCCTGCATGGGGTCGCTCAAACGTGAAAAACCATGTGCTGCAGCATGGGCTTGCCAAGTAGGTCTTCGGCCCGGCCCGAATGAAGCGAACGGGGCGTAGGCCCTGAATTGCATTTCCCAATTCCATGTGGACGAGGGTGCGCATCCGTTTGGCCTCCAGATTGCCTGATAGCAATCTGGCGCGGTCAAATAAGCAAACTCGGATCCTAATCTAGTTAAAGTCACGCCACGCCGTTGTATTTCTTGGTATTGAGGATAGTATTTCTCTCAGTATTCATGAAGCTATCTGTGTTCAGGCTAGTTGTTTGACTGACGAACTTATTGATTGAACAAGTAGCTTCGAGGCTTCTGGAAACTGTATGACCAACCAACGGATCGACTGGGACAAACTGCGTGTCTTCAAGGTAGTTGCTGAACTGGGCAGCATGACATCGGCCGCGGCGCGGTTGAGGGAGTCGCCTCCGACAGTAAGTCGGAAGATTGATGAGCTCGAAGAATTTCTGAGCAGCAAACTGTTTACCCGATCAACTCGCGGCATGGAGCTGACGGAGACCGGGAAGACGGTGCTGCGCTATGCGCGGCAGATGGAAGAGTCCGCCAATGAAGTGCTCAGCAAGGCGATCGGCAAGACCGATGGCACCGAAGGCCGGATCACGATAGGATCGGGTGACGGTGTCGGACCGTACTGGATCGCCCCGCGCCTGGCCGAGTTCCAGACAGCGCATCCAAGGGCGCAAGTTCGAATGCACGTTAAGGCAGAGGAGCCGGACCTGCTGAACGACGAGGCGGACATCTCGATCCAGTTTACCGAACCTCGGGACCCGGAGATTATTTCGCACAAACTGGGCACACTTCATTATATTGGTTTCGCATCCAGAGAGTACCTCGACGCGCAAACGAGTCAGCCTTCCAGCATGTTCGAGTATCATCAGTACAGGTGCATTTTGCACGAATCATATGTTCAGCAAGTTGAGCGATGGGCCCCCAAGGCGCATGAGCTGAAGAAAATGATCGATTTTGCGTTCGTCACGAATTCGGCAAGCGCCATGATCACGTTGTGCCGGAGAGGTGGAGGGATCGCGCTGCTGCCGACATACCACCAGGATGTCTACCCGGATCTCGTCGCATTGGACATGTCGGAAGTGGCGCCGATCCAGTTCTGGATAGCGTATACGGAGCAGACGCGGCGGTCACCGCTTGGCAACCTCATGATCGAGTGGATCAAGTCGCTATTTGACAAGCAGGTTTCGCCCTGGTTCACGGACGAGTTCTATCACCCCAAGCAGCGGATCGAAGCTGAAGCCGAATTTGACGAAAGCGTGTCGGTGCCAAGAGTCACCGGCACGTAGATCCTTTTGGGATCAGTCGCTCGACATGACCCGCAAGACTTTTGCCATCATCGAAAGGCGCTCTTTGGAGGGCGTACGGTCGATCCAGGAATGGCATTCTGCGCGAACCTTTGCGGACGGATCAGCGTCCTTGTCATCGTCAGCGTTTTCGTCTTCGAAAAGGCTGGCGATTGAGACGCGTAGGACTTCCGCAACATTGGCAAGCATTCCGGCGCTCAATCGATTGGTGCCGGTCTCATACTTCTGAAGCTGTTGATGGCTGATGCCGAGTTCAGAGCCAAGTTCAGCGAGGGTCAGGTTTCGATCCAGACGAAGTTTTCGGATTTTTTCGCCAACCATCTGATCGACTGCCGTAGGGGCTCTGGAAGTAGATTGCTTCATGACCTGCTCGCTCCATATATCCATCAGAGGTAACCAATTTTCCCGCAAAGGGTGTTATGGCAAGGATGCCACTACCCAAGAAAATGGAATGCACACTGAATTTTGCGTTTCATCCTGATTGCTGCCCCAATATTGGACCCGTTTGAAACACTGAAAAACCCATAAAAAGCAGCGTCATCTGCTATTGCTTAACCTAGGTTAAATCGCCCCCGATCCTACCTCAGATGGATTAAACCTCTGCAATTTTTAATAATCTTTTTTCCACTTTATTGAGAGCGTGGCATCGCCATCTGTAGTAGTTTCTGAAGTAACAGAGACCTGTGGTCTTGGCTCCCACTCAACTTCAACGGAGCTGCCTGCCGCGCCCGCCGAGTTTAACTCGAGATATACATCGTCTGCGATGTATTGTCCGACTCCTACTTGCGCCGAGCCTTCATCATTGGTTCCGAATGATAGCCGGTCCACACCAAGGGCGGCTTGAAGCCCGGATGTGGGGTCGAATCCGGAACTGTTACCGCTGAGTCGCGCAATTGAATTGGCCAGTTGAGCTGCTTCCAGCGCTGACAGGTCCACCGAGGACCGCCCGAATAGCAGGCGTGACAGAATTTCATCCTCTGGCAAATCGGGAGAACTTGTTAGCTCAATCGTGGGGCTCGTGGGTGTGCCTGTCAGGGCGACATTCGCTTCAAACCCGTTCACCGTCCGGTCTGCCTCTACCTCCAGGCGGGCCCGCCGCAGAGGACCGTCAAAATAGACGTTACCGCTGTCGAATATGAAGGGGCGCCCGGCCAGGTCCAGTGTTCCCCTGCGCATCGTCGCTATGCCGTTGAGGCGAGGATCGGCGGCCGTCCCGGTCAATTTCAGGTCTGCTCCCCATTCGCTTTCCAGTCCACGACCATCAATGAAGACCCGGCGATCCGCTGTGATCTGCATATCCAGCGCGAGTGAATGCCTGAGTGCGCTTTGGCCGTCACTTGCGTCGCCATCCTCTTTCCAGCGCACGTCGATGGCCTGTGCTTTGGACGATGGCAGGTTGTCGAGATTGAAACGAGCCGATCGTACGTCGACATTTCCGGAAACGGTCCGCTTATCTGCGCCACCAGCGAGATTGACCTTGCCATCCACGCGAAGTGAGTCGCCATCCCGATTATAGACCAACAGGTCAGCAAAATCGGTCGTGAGTTTGGTGTCGTCTGCCGAGAGTGTACCGGACACGCTCACCGTACCGCCATCAGCCCCTTTGCCCCTTCCGCGCAAGGTTAGGGCCTGGTCGACATAATCTGTGTCCAGATTCAAATTCACGAGCCTGAGGCTTGTTGCCCCGAACTCATAAATGCCATCCGTCAGCTTTGCTTCAGCGCTGAATGCGGGTGTTGTGAGTGTTCCGGTCAGGTCGGCCGATGCGTCTATGACGCCGCCAATATCATGTCCATATGCCAGGGCGAGCGATCTCAAATCCGACAAGTCACCCTGAAGATTGGCCGTTCCCTGCACGGGGCGCTCCATGTCCAGGTGCGCGATACCGTCTGGATCGGCAGCGACCGGCAGGGTCGCCGACCCCGCAAGTCGCAAGTCGCCATAATCGCCCGCGCCATCCACGATCAGCGCTCCGTTCCTCAGTCGACCTGCCAGATCAATGGCCAGGGCGCGCTCGAGCCCGGGTAACGGGCCCTCGACATTTATGTCAAACTGGCCTTCCGGATTTGCTCCGAATAACAGGAAGTCTCCATTGCCATTCACCATCACCCGGCGCGTGGCTATACCCGCTGAAGCCAGGACCGGAGCCAGGTCAACACTGTCGACCGTCAGGGTCATGCGGGGCGTACGGGTTCGCTCAGCAATGCGCGCTTCGATATTCCCGCCGAAGATGGCGATGTTTGCCTCGACCGAGGGAGTTTCGCCCAACCGCCAACTGACGGGCTGAACGGAGCGGACAGCCTCACCAAGCAAGGTGCCATCCAGTTCTATCTGGCCGCTAGGATACTCAGCCCCGAAATCCGCCTCACCCAATATGTTCAGCGAAGTGGGTCGGGCAGTATGTTCGCGTTCGACCTGTATTGCGAAATTGTAGCCTTCCGGGGCATTGCGAATTTGTCCGTCTACTGAGTCGAAGCGAAGCGACGGCGAGAGCCAAACATTCTGAACCTGGCCAGAGGCGGTGATCGACATGTCTTCATCCGGGGCCCGGTCCACGCTCAGTTCGACATCAAATGCACCGACATGCCGCGAGCCGAGATCAAATCGGTCTCCGACTATATTGAGTTTGAGGTCGAGCCCGCGCTCGCCGCCATACAAGAGAGACCCTGAAAGCTGGGCCGTCTCATAGTCGGATTGGATGTCCCGCAGTGCGAACACACCGTCAGACCAGGATGCCATGGAGGTGATCTCGACAGGGTGGTCGCCGGCAATACCTTGCAAGGCGACCGGACCCGCCCAGCCATCGCCCGACCGTCTGAGATCTACGGACGTTTGCAAATTAGAGATAGCAATGGAGCCACGGCTAAACGCGCCGCCTGAGGATGCTAGGCTTATAGCATCCACGCCTCTTGGGCCGGAGAGTTGGAAGATGCCGGAGCTGAGGTCGATTGCCGAACCCGAGATAGGGATGGCATCGGACTGTGTGAATTGGCCCGACAGGTTCGCGGCCCCGCCAGGTGCGTAAGTGCCTGATAGGGACAGGTTCACATTGTCACCATCTATTCTGGCGGTCCGTACACGATAAGAGGAGTCTGTCTTTTGAACTGTGGCGCGCAGCCGCGCGATATTTCCGAAAGCTTTGGCGGCCGTCGCATTTATCTCGTTTATGCCATGCGCGTTGACGTCTGCGACGATTGATGGGGCGGCAAACGGACCCGTCACCGCGAGGCTTCCGGTGGCGGATAAGTCGGGTGCGGATGACAGGAGGCCAGACACCTGTTGAAGCCGCGCCTGAACGTCAAGTGTCTTCTCGCGTATACTGATCGCACCGCTTGCTGCTATGCGTCCTTTGGCAAGACGTGCAGTCGAAGGGTCAAGGGTGACGACCCCGGTGTCCCGGTTGTAGTCGCCTGCGACATCCACCCTCGGTGATTGGCCTGCGATCCGGCGACCCGTCGCGTTCGATGCCATGATGCCGGTGCCCGTCAGCGACCCTTTGAAGTTAACATATCGTCCGGTAGATACGATCTCCACGGGCCCTTCGACTTTCTCAAAAGGCAGGTCCGCACCCGCATTGGCGCGTAGTGCAGCATTGCCAGTCAGTCCGGGAGCCTCGCGGGGATCAGTCAGAGAGCCTGAAAAGACCAGATCGGCATCGAGGTTGACCAGTTCCTTGAGGCCGGAAAACGTCACATCTAGATTGATCGGACCATCGAAGTCGCGCTGGCGGCTGCGATATACACCGTTTGCGGATATGGACCCGGATGCAAGTGTGCCGGAAAATTCGAAAGGAATGCTCGCCTTCTCAATGTCTCCATCAAGTTTCAGGGCGGCGGAGGGACCTATTAGTGTTCGCAGCTGTTCGGAGATCGGCAGGCGCGATGCGTTGACGTCCGCGCTGGCCAACAAGCCGCCAGCCGTGATCTTGCCCGTCAATTCGGCGACGGTCGCTCCTGAGATCTTCAGCTGAGCAAAGCCATCGCCATCATCCAGCGTTCCGCTGGCGCGGGCGCTGAGCGACGCACTATCGCCGTCGGGGAGATTTGAGAGTGTGGCCAGGGTACCTCCAGCGGGAGCGTCGACTTCTGCGTCTAGCCGGTAGGCGCCTGAGGCTGTGCGCTTCAATGTGGCATCCACCCGGTCGCCGACACCTTCGAGCGGAAGCGCTGTCAGGGATAGATCGAACGTGCGCGATTTCGGCAAACGGAATTGGCCATCAATATCAAAAGCAGCGCGTGGACCGGCCACGCCTTCCTGCAACAAAAGCTCCGCGATACTGAGTTGATCGAGGGACACGGCCCAATTGCTGGAAGATTCCGAATTCTCATTCTCATCCCGTTCCAGGACGGGGCGGCGGCGCACATCGATTTTCTCGGCGCTGACAAGGTCAAGTTTCACGGTCTTCGACATCAGCCGCGCAGGTGACCAGGCGATGGCGACATTTTCCATGGTCAGCCACACGCCTTCAGAATCGGTCAGCGTGACGCGTGATGCGCCGAGCCGGTCCAAAGGGTCGCCGCTGAGGCCATTGATCTGGATTGTGCCCAATGGCCCCGCTTCACGGCCATCGATCTGAGACTCCACAAAAGCCCGCCCGCCGTCTGAGGCAATCCAGAGGCGTGCAGCAATGAGCAAGACGACCAGCGCAATGAGTGCCGACAGGATGGCCATCAACCATTTCCGTCTGCGGATCATGCCCAGGAGAGATGTGAGCGCCGCCATCAGAAAGATTGTCCGATGGAAACATAGATTTGAACAGGGTCTTCCCCATCGCGGCGGTCGAGTGGGGTGGCAATGTCAAACCGGACTGGTCCGAAGCCAGGGTAAAAGCGCACACCAAGTCCGAACGATGTCCGCATCTCGCCGAAGGCTTCGTCGATGGAGTCAGCTGCATAGCCGGAGTCGACAAAGGCGACGTAGCCCCACCGCTCGGACTTTCGCCAGCGCAGTTCAAGCGAGGCGGCGAACATGGCGTCGCCGCCAATGATGTTGCCGTCGGAATCTGTCGGTGAAAGAGACTGGTACTCGAAACCTCGTACGGACCCACCACCGCCCGCAAAGAATTTCCGGTCGACCGGCACGCCTTCTTCGCCCAGGAACGTGCCAGCTTCGGCACGCACAGCCGCGACCAGGCGGTCGGAGATTTTTCGATAGGTCGAGGCGGAACTGGTAATCCGCGTATACGACGCTTCTCCGTCCCCGAACGAAATACCCGGCTCAACACCAAGAGAAACGCGGTTACCAGCCTGTGGGTCCAGCGGTGCCTTCACCGTATTGTAAGTCGCGCCGAGCGGAAACGAGAGGGTAACCTGCTCGACATAGTCGTCCTCGCCCTGCGCCCGCAGCTCGTAGTCGGTGGAGCGGGTCGCGTCCAGCGTCGTGCCAGCGGACAGCGTAAATTGTTCGTTGAAAGGCTGGGACAGGCTGGCCGAGACGCTCGCGCCTTGTAGGTCGTAGGCGTCGGTTTCTTCTGCGCGCACGCCTGTCTCAGCGGAGAAGTCACGCCCATAGCGACCGATATTCGGCCGCTCATAACTCAGCGTCAGCTCGCTTGTGCGCGTTGCGATCTGGGCATCGACACCGAGTGTGTCGCCAATGCCGCTCAGATTGCGTCTCTCCCAGCTGGCGGTCGTGCCAACACCATCAGATGTCGAGACGCTGACACCGGCGCCAACGGAGCGACGCTTGCCTTCAGAAAGCTGGAGTTCGACGGGATGCAGCCCATCGCTGTCGGCTGTCTTATGGATGTTCACGCCGATGCCGTCGAAGAGATCTGTTCCCCTTACGCGCGTTCGCAAGGTTTCCATCTTCTCCGGGGCATAATAGTCGCCAGACTGCCAGTTGCGGAGGATGTTGATGGCGCTGTCTTTGGTTTTCAGCGAGTCTGGAACAACGAGTTCGCCAAGTTTCACGCGTGGGCCCGGAACCAGCTTGTAGGTTAGTTCCAGGGTCTTGTCGGCGCGGGATGCGAGCGCATCGATGCCCTCGCTTTCTGCAAACGCGTATCCGGAATTGCGGAGCTGACTGACGAGCTGCTTCTCCAGCGTCTCTATGTCTTCGGTGACCGCCCATGTGCCGATGCCCAGCTCCTCTGTAACGGCGTCGATCTGATTGCTGACATCTGCGGGCAAGTCATCCACGCCGGAAAGGGCCACCGATGCGATCGTGAACCGATCGCCCAAATCCACATCAAGACGCGGGCGCGTGTCCATGTCTTCCACGAGATCCGGGCTGACAATGGCGGTGAAATAGCCTTCGGAGGCGAGGTATTCCTCAAGGGCGCCAGCGGCCTGCGTGGCGCGGCGGCGCACATCCAGAAGGCTGGTCGGCGCTCCGGCGCGAATTTCCACCGCGTCGCGCGCACCCGATTCCAGATCCCTCGGCAACCCCTCGATCGTGACGGGAATTGTGGTCGTGTCGGACGCTTGAGTTTCGTCGTTGCCCGTAAAAGGAAGATAGGCACAGGCGGATATCAGGCTGAGCGCAAGACAGCAGACAGCAGTCCTGCCAAAGGGCAGGGCACGACTCTCCGCTGGGCATTCTGCCCGGTTTACCATCCTGTGCTCGATCCTTGCCGATTCATTGAGTTATGTGGGCCTTCTGGCTGAGTGTACGGTGAACAAGTTTGCTGAAATTTGTCACTTCCAAGCCGATAGCTGTTTTTTTGCATATGGGCGATACGTCCCGAGCTCGCAAAAATAGTCTTCACGGGCCTGATTGCGCGATGTCTGGCTGTCCCCCATATTTACAACTTCAATCTTTCCCGTGGGGATTTTCATGACATATCTGATGGTTCTGGGCGGCCTCGTCCTCCTGTTTATTGGAGGGGAGGGGCTGGTTCGCGGATCGGTCAGTGTTGCGCGTAAGCTCAACATTTCCGAACTGGTCATAGGCCTCACTCTGGTCGGTTTCGGTACGTCGGTTCCTGAACTTGTGACCAGTTTGCGCGCGATAAATGAAGGCGCCGTCGGCATAGCGGTTGGCAATGTCGTTGGTTCCAACATCGCCAATATCCTTCTCGTGCTCGGTGTGGCGGCCCTGATCCATCCCATCATTACCAATCCACGCGCCCTGATGCGCGATACATCGATCATGGTCATTGTTACCGCCCTTCTATGCGTGTTGATCTGGTTCGACCTGTTTTCACGCCTTGCAGGATTTGTGCTGGTCGCATGTTTGCTGGGCTATATTGCCTTCTCCGTGTTTGCCGACCAGGCAGCTGGCGACGAAGTGGCTGAAATGCACGCCGGGGAAGGCGAAACGGTTGAGGCCAATTACGGCGTGGTGAAGGGGGTATTCATTGCTCTGGCGGGCCTGGTGGGCGTGGTGTTCGGCGCGAAGCTGCTTGTCGACGGCGGCGTAGTCATTGCACGAGAGTTTGGCATCAGCGAGACGGTCATCGGGCTCTCTATCGTGGCGGTCGGGACCAGTCTGCCAGAGCTGGCCACGTCTGCCATTGCGGCTTTCCGCGGCAAGGCCGATGTCGCGCTCGGCAACATCATTGGTTCCAACATATTCAATATATTGGGTATTCTCGGCCTGACGGCTCTCGTCCACCCGTTCAGCGTGCGCAGTATGCCGAGTGGAGATGTGACAACGGATGCATTGGCCTCTGGCGCGGGCCACAGCCTGATCAGTGTCGGCGACATGTCAGCGCTCGTCCTGTCGGTTGCGTTGATGGCGCTGTTTGCCATCACGGGCAAGCTGATCGCCCGCTGGGAAGGAGCAGTTCTCCTTTTGGGCTATGCGCTCTATATGGGATTGACCTTCAATCTCATTCCCGTACCGGCGATCCTATAATATGGCTGACAATCCGATCTATCAGGGCCTGGACCAACTCGGCCAGCAGACCCACCAACCGCAAAACCCGGAAGACGCCCAGCTGGAGCGCGTGCCCAACCCGCATGCTGGCACGCTCTATCTGACACGCTTCGTGGCCCCCGAATTCACCTCGCTTTGCCCGGTGACAGGTCAGCCGGATTTCGCACATCTTGTAATCGACTATGCGCCCGGCGAATGGCTGGTGGAATCCAAGAGCCTGAAGCTCTACCTTACCAGTTTCCGCAATCATGGCGCTTTCCATGAGGATTGCACCGTCTCCATCGGCAAGAAGATCTTCGATTTCACGGAAGCGACCTGGTTGCGTATTTCGGGATATTGGTACCCGCGCGGTGGCATCCCGATCGACGTGTTCTGGCAGTCCGGCGAGGTGCCTGCCGGACTTCACGTTCCGGATACAGGCGTTGCGTCCTATCGTGGTCGCGGTTAGCGCGTCCAGCGGGTCACGAGTTTGGACATATCCGCCCGTCCGCGTTCTGGTGGGGATATTTTTGAGGTTCCGAGATAGATGAAGCCGGCGACCCGTTCGGTCTCGGACAGGCCAAGACGTCCCGCAACCTGCTTATCGAAGGCTGGCCATTCGCTTAGCCAGGCCCCGGCCCATCCGCTCGCATTCGCAGCGAGCAGCAGATTGTAGCAAACCGCTCCGGCGGAGAGTTCCTGTTCCCAGACGGGCGTGCGACCGTCATCCGTTGGAGCAGATATCACTGCGACAACCACGGGCGCGCGCAGAAAAAGACCGGCGGCTTCCAGCAAATCCCGGGATTCAGCGCCTTCAAGCGTTTCCCCCCGAATGCGCGCCAGCTCCTGTCCGAAATCTTCGCGGGATTTTCCTTCAAATACGATGAACCGCCAAGGGGTCATCCGGCGGTGGTCTGGTACCCGCGCGGCAATTTCGAGCAATTCATCCAGCGCCTCGGGAGATGGCCCCGGCTCGCCAATGAAATGTTTTCCGGCAGAGCGCCGCAAGGCGAGCAGCTGCCGCGCCTCGGCGCTTGGACGTGTTGCCAGCATGGGTGTCGCAATGGCTGGGGCGGGAGGGAATCGCTTTGTCATTGCGGCAACATAGGAGGGTGAGACTCGTTCTTAAAGGCGGTCTTTAACGATTGCAGGCTTGAGCATTTGCGTGGGGAGGCGTACAAGAGTGAACAGTGTTCACTTTCTGAACGGTTTGCGCGAGTAATGTGCCATATGCAGACAGATAACGCTTCCGAAGCGACGCCAGCCGATCGTCGTCGCTTGCGCGTGCGGGAATCGATTATTTCCGCTGCAGAGCGCGTTTTCGCCAGGGAAGGCGAAAACGGCTTGTCAATTCGACGGCTCGCCGATGAGATCGATTACTCACCCTCCGCAATCTACAAGTATTTCGGCTCGAAGGACGAATTGATTGATGAGTTGAAGGAGGCGTTTTTCGAGCGGCTCCTTCAGAAGGTTGATCGCAGCTCCAGTGCAGACCGTCCTTTCCTGCAACGCGCCAAGGCGTGCGTGGCAACTTATGTGGAGACGGCAGTAACTCGCCCCTTCCACTACGCCGCAGCCTTTTCCAGTATCCAGAGCACCGTCCCGGAAGGCTGTGCCGCACCATTATCCTGGGACGGATTTGTGGCGTCTCAGAAAGGACAGGCCTTTGGTGTGCTGATCAGTATGGTCACTGAAGGGCAGGAGCTTGAGGTTTTTGATCCCTCGCTTGATCCCGTCATGGCGGCCAAATCAATCTGGGCCGCCTCTCACGGGCTCGCGCAATTGCTCATCCACATGCCGCAATTCCATCAGCTCGTCCCGAACCAACAGCCGATGACCGCAACAGACTTCATTGAATTCCATGCCGATCTTCAGATCCGTGGGCTGCTAAAGCCTGCTGCCGGGACTGGAAGTGGCCGCCTGTCAGGACAAAACCCATGACCGACATTGATCACACCGCCGGAGATACCGCACGTGACAAACGGCCGACGGCCCTGAAGGGGCTGTTCTTCTTCATTATCCTGTTGCTCGTTTGCGGCGGCCTTGTGCTGGCTGCGACGCAGTTGCGCAGCAAGGAGGGGCCCAAAGTGGCTACGGTCGCGCCTGAGCCAATGGCGGTGCAGGTCGCGCCAGTCGAGTTGACCACGGCCTTCACGCTGAACGAAACCTATTCCGGCCTTGCCGAAGCGCGACGTAATTCTGCGCTGGGCTTTTCCACTGGTGGCCGTATCGAGACCATTGCCGTTGATGTGGGCGACCGCGTCAAGCGGGGCAGCATTCTGGCAAGCCTCGACACGCGCGGCCTGCGCGCCCAGCTCGCGTCTGCCACCGCTGTGGTCGAAGAGGCGCGCGCTGCGCACTCTCTCGCCCTGAGCACGGTCGAGCGACAACGTACCCTCAAGATACAAGGCCATGTATCCCAGCAGGCGGTCGATGAAGCCGAAGCCCAGGCGAATACTGCGCTGGCCCGAGTCGAAGCGGCCAAGGCGCAAGCCGATATTTTCCGTGTCCAGATTGACCTGTCCCGCATCCCGGCGCCGTTCGATGGCGTGGTCACGGCGCGCAGGTCAGATGAAGGCGCGATTGCCGGCGCGGGCCAGCCGATTCTGGACTTGGTCGAAGCGGCGCATCTTGAAGCGCGCATCGGGCTACCCGCCAACAGCGCGGCGCGTCTGATACCTGGAGATGCGTATACTTTGCAGGCCGATACAGGGGCGGTTGAGGCCGTCTTGCGTAGCGTGACCGGCGTGATCGACCCGGCGCAGCGCACGGTCGCAGCTGTGTTCGAGATCAATGATGCCGAAATCGTCGCTTCCGGCGCTGTGGTCCGTCTGACCATGGAGCGGGATATAGACGAGCCGGGCTTCTGGGTTCCGGTGAAAGCATTGTCGACGGCCTCTCGCGGCCTCTGGACCATCTATGTGGCGGAGCCGGTCGGCTCAGGCTGGCAGGTTGCAACGCGCCCGGTCGAAATGGTGCATACTGATGGTGACCGCGCTTTCGTGCGCGGCGCGGTGACGGATGGCGAGCGCGTTATCACCAATGGCCTGCAGCGTATTGTGCCTGGCTTGCCGGTTGAGCCGCGGGATGTTCACCGCGCCTCCACCGTGAATGGTGGCTAGACCCGATGTCGACACTCTTCTTCAAATTGCCGCGCCTGGCGATCCTTGCCATTCTCGTAGTCCTGATTGGCGGACTGGGCGCGATGCTGACTTTGGGGCGTCAGGAAGACCCGACCCTGATTGAACGCTATGGCTATGTGCTGACGCCATTCCCCGGCGCAGACGCTGAGCGGATCGAGGCGCTGATAACAGAACCGGTTGAAGCGTCGCTGATGGAATTGCCCGAAATCGAAGATGTAACCTCGACCAGCAGGTCGGGCTTCTCGCAGGTCCGGGTCGAAATTCGGGAAGACCTGTCCGAAGCCGAAGTCGATGATACCTGGACTCTGATCCGAGGGCAGGTTGAGGAGGCCCGTGCGCAGTTCCCCTCAGGCGTCGGCACGCCCGAAGTCGAACGCCTCTATGTCGGCGCCGCGACGCTTGTGGTGGGCCTGACATGGACCGGCGAGGGAGATCCGCCGCTCACTGTCATGCGGCGTCTCGCGCTTGATCTCGAAGACCAGTTTCAACGCCTGCCCGGAACAGAAGAAACCGAAACCTATGGCATGCCCGTCGAGGAAGTGCGCGTTGTCGTCGACCCACAAGCGCTTTCGGCATCCGGCCTGTCTTTCCGGCAGGCCGCGGCATTGATCGCCTCGGCTGACAGCAAGACACCAGCGGGCCGCTTGCGCGGTGAAGGCGGCACGATCGGCTTTGAGGTCGGGGGTGAATTCGATGGCATATCCCGTGTTCGCCAGGTTCCGCTCTTGCAACGTGCCGACGGATCGGCTGTTCGCGTGGCCGATGTGGCCCGGGTTGAGAAGGGCTTTGCCGATCCGTCCACTCAGCAGGCCTATGAGAACAATCTCCGCACGGTCATGGTCGGCGTCTATATTTCGCCCGGCCAGCGCGTCGATAAATGGGCTGAAGGTGCGCGTGAGATATCTGAAAATTTTGCGGCATCCGCGCCGCCAGGACTCAAGGTCGAGACAATCTTCGACCAGAGTCTCTACACCAATGACCGCCTTAACGGTCTTGCGCAGAGCCTGTTGTTTTCCGCCTTCATCGTCGTCCTCGTCCTGTTCGTCACGATGGGGTGGCGTTCGGCCATCGTGGTCGGCATGGCCATCCCGTTGACGGTTAGCCTCGTGCTGATCCTGTTCAGCCTTTTTGGTCACCCGCTGCACCAGATGTCGGTGACGGGGCTTGTCATTTCACTTGGCCTGTTGATCGACAATGCGATCGTTGTGGTGGACGAATTCGACCAGTTGCGCGCCAAGGGGCAGAACCGTTTCGAAGCGATCCGCAAGAGCCTGAATCATCTGGCAGCACCGCTCGCGGCCTCCACCTTGACAACGGCGCTTGCTTTCGCGCCCATCGCCATGCTGCCCGGCGGGGCAGGAGAGTTCGTCGGCATGATCGGCCTGTCAGTCGTGTTCTCGATTACAGCCTCCTTCGTGGTATCCATTACCGTCATCCCGGCCATGGCCGGTTGGTTTGACCGTAAGCGGGGCTGGGAGACGGGGCATGCAAAGCGGCCGCGTCGATGGTGGCGCGACGGCTTCACCAGTGATTTCATTTCCGATGGTTATCGCGCCTCTATTGAGATGGTGCTGCGCTATCCGCCGCTTGGTATTCTGGCCGGTGTCGCCCCTGCGGTGTTCGGCTTCTGGCTCGTTGGTCAATTGCCATCACAATTCTTTCCGCAAACGGAACGTGACCAGTTTCAAGTGTCGCTGCAACTCTCGCCCGAGGCCGACATCCACGATACGGTTGATTTGGTCCATCGCGCGACCGAGATGATCAGTGGCATCGAGGGGGTCGAGGATGTGACATGGGTGCTCGGCCAGCCCTCTCCGCGCGTCTATTACAATATCATCAACAATACCGAAGGCGTTGAAGGCTTTGCGTCTGGCTGGGTCCAGCTGGATTCGAATGAGCGGACGCATGAAATCGTCGGAGAAGTCCAGCGCAGGGTGCGCGAAGAATTTCCGAGCGCCCGTTTCCTGGCGCTGCCATTCGAACAGGGCCCGCCTGCGGATGCGCCGATTGAGTTCCGCATCATGGGGAATGACTTTGACACGCTGAACATGATTGGGGACCAGACACGCGCCGTGCTCGGACAAACCCCCGGAGTTACCTACACCGTGGCTTCGCTGGAGCTTGGCGCGCCGACCATGCGCTTGCAGGCCGATGAAGCCGCCTCTGCAATGGCGGGCGAGCGCCTGACTGATATTGCGGCAGACCTTAGCGCAGAACTCGAAGGTGTCCGGGCTGGATCGGTCCTTGAAGGCACCGAGGAATTGCCCGTGAAAGTCATCGCGCCGATGTCGCGCCGGTCCGGCATGTCAGATTTGCGCTCGGCAACGGTTGGCAATGGTTCAGGCACACCGATCTCCGCATTGGGCGAGGTTACGCTCGTTCCGGAGACAGCGGTCATCACGCGCCGGAACGGCCAGCGGATGAATCAGATCCTGGCCTATCTGGACCCCTACACACTGCCGGCACCGGTGCTGGAAGACTATCAGGCCCGTTTCGCGGAAACCGGCTTTCATGTGCCAGCAGGGTATGAAGTCGTCGTCGGTGGCGAGGCAGAAAACTCCAGCGATGCGGTTGGCAATCTTGCCGCCGTAGGTGTGCCGCTTGTCATGGTGATGGCGGGCGCGATCATGCTTGTGTTCAACTCGTTCCGCATGATGCTGCTTGTGCTTGCCTCCGGTTTCTTGTCGCTCGGTTTCGCCTTCTTCGGCGTCTGGCTGTTCAATCTGCCATTTGGTTTCAACGCCATCATTGGCGGGCTTGGCTTGTTCGGGATCGCGATCAACGGCTCGATTGTGGTCTTGTCCCTGTTGAGAGCCAATCCCGCAGCGATGGCCGACGATGTGATTGCCCAGCGCGAAGTGGTCGTGGACGCCACCCGGCACATCGTGGCAACGACGCTGACGACCATGGGTGGTTTTGTGCCGATCCTGCTGACTGGGGACTCTTTCTGGATGCCGCTGGCAGCGGGAATTTCAGGCGGAGTTGGTGGGTCGGCGCTGCTGGCGCTGTATTTCACGCCCGCAATATTCCGCATCACGACAGCAAAACCCGTTCGCACCGCGATGCGTCATGTGTTTAACCGCTCGGAAATGCCGGCTGAGTAATTGGTTGCCAACACTTGCACTCGGGCAAAAATCGCCCATCTCGTTTAGTCAGGGACTGGAAGGAAGAGACATGCCAGAGAACCCGGATATCGGCGCCCCGGCGCCCGCCTGGAACCGCCTGCGTTTTGAAGCGCGCGCTGCTGCTGCGGATGAGCCGACCCTGTCGAGCTATCTGAACTCCGCGATCCTGGCGCATTCAACCTTGTGTCAGGCGCTGTCATTTCATCTGGCTGAAAAGCTCAAGAGCCCGGTCATGAGCACCCAGCAGGTGCGCCATATCCTTAGTGATACTTATGATACACACCGCTCTCTGGTGACTGCGGCGGAAGCCGACATGCAGGCCGTTCTCGAGCGTGATCCGGCTTGCCGGGGCATGCTTCAACCCTTCCTCTACTTCAAGGGGTTCCTCGCGCTTCAGACCTATCGCGTCGCCAATCATCTTTGGCGCGAAGGCCGTGAAACGCTGGCCTTCCATTTCCAGAGCCGCGCTTCGGAACTGTTCGGCGTCGACATTCACCCCGCCGCCCGCATCGGTACCGGCGTCATGCTGGACCATGCGTCCGGCATCACGATTGGTGAAACAGCGATTGTTGGCGACGACTGTTCGCTCCTGCACGGCGTGACATTGGGCGGTACAGGCAAGGAAGTCGGCGACCGCCATCCGAAGATCGGCAAGGGTGTCTTGCTTTCGGTCGGCGCCAAGGTTTTGGGCAACATCCATATCGGTGACGAAGCCAAGGTTGCGGCCGGCAGTGTCGTGCTGAAAGATGTGCCCGCCAAGTGCACCGTTGCGGGCGTTCCGGCCCGGATTGTCAGCGGTCCATCCTGCTGTCATCCGGCCCAGACCATGGACCAGACGATTCCCGATGAGATGGGCAAGTAATCCCAAGTTTCGCCTGACAGGCGTTCGCGGTGAATACAACTCTCGTCACGGCTGAATTGTAGCAAGTTTTGGCAGCTTTATTGTCTCTACCAGCGTTTCATTTCGGGATCGGAATGTTGTTGCACGCCTCTGTTTCAGATAATGTTTAGCGCAATGCCCGGTATCGGGTGGGGCGTTGATTGCATGTGAATCGAGGGCGGCAGTTTGAGTGAGAACACCAGCACCGAAGGCCGGCTTCTGCGCACGCGCAAGGTGCGTCGGGCACAGAGCGACCGGCTGCCATTTGTCCCGTATGGTGGCGCGCCAATCATCGCGTTGGGCTTGCTCATGGCGTTTGCACTCTGGCCATTTGCGTTTGGTGTCATTCAGCTTTCAACCGAACGCGCTGCTGCTCAGGCACTTGCAGATATTGATGCGGCCTGGGCCCGGCCGCGTGTGTCCGGCCAGTGGGTGACATTGGAAGGCCGCCCGCCAAGTCGGCAGGCCGCCGAAGGAGCCCTCGCCGCTGTGCGCGAGGCGCGTGCTTCGACCCTGCTCGGAATGGCAAGGCCCGTCACACGCGTGCGCGACGGATTCGACTGGGCTGGTTTGGGCGAGACGGCCTCCGCCAGCAGCATCAACTGGTCGTTCCGGGTCGCGAATGGAGTGCTGACGCTGGACGGCGACATGCCAAACAATACGGTTCGGGAGCAGGTAGTCGCGGCGGCCCGTACGGAAATCGATTCGCCGCGTATCGTGTCCGTGCAGGACAGCTTGTCTATCACCAATGACCCGTCACCCGACGGCTTCCTCGAAATTGCCCTGCGCGGCGTGGACACGGTTTCGCGTTGTGATCGCGGCGTGTCGGGCTTCAACACAAACCGCTTCTCGCTCAGCTGTGAACTGCCTGCCGCGGATGCGGCGACGGTCCGCGACATTGCGCTGGCGCCCGTCCCCATGGGCGAAGTCGGGGCGGTCGATATCATTTCACGTGAGGCCGTGGATTCCTGCGAGTCCTCGCTGTCCGACCTGTTGGGTGATGCGCGGATCGAGTTTCAGTCCTCCAGCGCAGTCATCGGAGCCGGAAGCGCCAGTCTGCTGGATGATGTGGCGGAAGCCGTTCGAGCATGTCCCGGTTCGCTCCGCATTGCGGGCTACACGGACAGCACGGGTCTGCCTGAAACCAACCGCCAGTTGAGCCAGGCGCGTGCCGAGGCAGTCCGCAACGCGCTGATCGCGCGGGGAGTACCGCAGAACCGGCTGGTCGCGACCGGCTATGGCGATGCCAGCCCCGTCGCGCCGAACACGACCGCTCAGGGTCGCGCCCTGAACCGCCGAATAGAGATACGGGTGATCCGTGTTTCCGAATGATTTCCTCCTGATACGTCGAAAGTAAACATCATGTGGTTTCTTCTCATCCAGATCTTGCTGCTCATGTTGTTCGCCGCATTGGCGGGCGCAATGCTGGCCTATTGGTGGATGCGCAATCGCTATGAGGATGTCACCGAGAGCTATGAAGAGCTGATGGAGACCAGCGCGCTTTCGGAAATGCGGTCCGGTGTGACCCGCGATGACCTGCTCGCGCATTTTGCGGCTATAGAGGAGCGCCTTTCAAGTTTGCCCGCGCCTGTCACGCGAGATGAGTTTCACGCCAATATTCACAGTCTTGGCGACCGTCTGACGGCTTTGCCCATCCCTGACGTATCTCCGATCAATTCCCGCCTTGAATCTATTGAGACCCGGCTCACCGATAGCGGGTCCAGCTTTGACCCCGTCATTTCGCGGCTGGCGGATCTCGACATGGCCGTGGGGCAGTTGAAGAACACTGACCTCGAAAGCCTGGAGGCACGCCTGTCGAGGATCGAGGACAATGTGAACGTTCTGGTCAATTCAGAGCCACAGGAAATGCCGGCATTTCCTGAAGTGCCGGAAGTTGATCTGGGGCCTATCCATAGTGGTCTTGCCCGGCTTGAACTGGCACTCGAAAATCTCGACGTGCCGATGACGGATCTTGAGCCGATCCGCAGTGATTTTGGCCAGATGGAGGCGCGCCTCGCCGAATTTGCGGAAGGGCTGGATGCCCAGCGCAAGGCAGACAATGAAAGCATGACCATCCGTCTGCAGACCTTGTCGTCGTCGCTCGCGTCGCTGCGCGTGCCGGATGTCGACAGCCTGCGTGACCGGTTGGCCCGTCTTGAAACCGCCATTGGTGAGCTGTCCCAGACCGAAATTGACCTGGGTCCGGTTACTGAAACGCTTCGCCAGATCGAGCGTGATATGAAGAGCGCACCTGACCATGTGCGGATCACCCATAACAAACTTGCCGATCTTGAGGGGGGCACCGCAGCGCTGCATTCGAAACTGGCGGCGCTCGAAGCCCATGTGTCGGTGATGGACCGTACGCCCGTGGACCTGACGCCAATCCAGGCGCGTCTCGCCAACTTCGAATCGTCGATGGCAGCGCTCCGCATCGACATGCAGTCGCTTCCCGATGTTGCGCCGCTGGAACGTCGTCTCGCTGCGCTTCAGGAATCTGTCCTCAACTTGCAGGATCCTGACCTGTCCAGCGTCACCAATTCGCTGCGCAAGATGGAGGCCCGCTTGAACATGGGCGCCGTCGAGGATCGGTTGACCTCCATCGAATATGGCATGGCCGCGATGCACCATATGGTGCGCACCCTGCAGGAAACGGCCTATTCCCGCACCGAAATCGACTATAGCCAGCGCGTGCCGCTGTCTCAGGCGCATTTCACGCCAAAAGCCGAAATGCCTCCGGCTGCGCCACCACCGCCGCCTCCACCCCCTCCTCCTCCGGCTGCAGCCGAAACCGTCCGCACAGTTGAGGTTCGCCGAGGCGTCGATCCCATCGCGGCGGCCCGTCGGCCGGATGACAAGGCGAACTTGCTGGTCAGCGCCGCTTTCGGTCAGGATGACGATCTTGAGCGCATCAACGGGATTGGCCCGATGCTGGCCGAATTGCTCAATGAAATCGGCGTGTTCTATTTCTGGCAGATTGCCGAATGGGGCCCGGACGAGATCAAGTGGGTCGATGACAAGCTCGAGCATTTCAAGGGCCGTATCCAGCGCGATGACTGGGTCGGACAGGCAAAATTGCTGGCGGTACAGCCGGAAGCTGCCCAACGTCCCGGCAAGGCCTGATCCGGCTTTTGGCAAATCGGTCCAGCTGACCCCTTTTCTCAAACCGGGAATTGGGGTTAGTTAACACTGCGCGCTCGGGGGACGATGTAGCGACCAGCGGAAGGGGACGCCCGCAATGCTTCGGACCGTACTGACAGCTTTCCTATGCCTGATACTGGGCCCATTTGCCTTGGCCGAAAGCGGCGATCCCCCTCGATACGCCCTGATCATAGGGAATTCAGGCTACCAGCAGACCGGGTGGCAGCTCGCCAATCCGGCAAGAGACGCCCGGCTCATGGCGGACACGTTCGGCAAGGTCGGCTTTTCCGTCGATCTGGTGCTGGATGGCACTGAAGAAGAAATGGAGCAGGCCTTTGCCAGTCATGGCGCGCGGCTCAAAGCTGGCGGACCGGCCTCCGTCGGCCTGATCTATTATGCCGGGCATGGCGTGCAGTCGCAGGGGCTGAACTATCTTGTTCCGGTGGACGCCAATGCCCGTTCAGAGCAGGACATATGGCGACAGGCGCCACGTCTTGGGGATGCACTGCGCTATGTTGAGCATGCCGGCAATGCGGTGAATTTCGTCATTCTCGATGCCTGTCGCGACAATCCGTTGCCCAGCGCAACGCGCAGCGCTGCCGGCGGACTGGCCGAGGTGAAGCCTGCGCGCGGCCTGCTCATTTCCTATTCCACGGCGCCCGGCTATGTCGCCTATGATGGCGAGGGCGGAAATTCGACCTTTGCCCTGGCGCTGGCCGAGACGATTGGTCAGCAGAATCTGATCGCTGAACAGGTTTTCAAACGCGTTGCGGATCGCGTGAACCAGTCCACCAACGGCCTGCAGACTCCTTTCTACAATTCCGGCCTTACAGGCGCTGATTTCTGCTTTGCTGGATGTGATGGCGGCGCAGCGCCCGAGCCGGCGCCGATCAGCAACTCGCCCCGCCTGCCACCGCATGGCGCGCGCAACTCGTCCGCGCGTAGCGCAGGCGGTGCCACGGCAGAGACAGGCGGCGGCGCTTCAACGCCCGCCTTCACGGAAGTTTCCAGCCTGCTTCGCGCAGCGGCTTTCAATGCGGCCACACTGGGCGGGGACATTTCCGAACGCAAGTTCCGGGACTGCCCCGATTGTCCGGAAATGGTGGCCATTCCGGGTGGCGAATTCCTGATGGGCTCACCTGACGGAGAGAAAGAGCGCAAGGATAATGAAGGCCCACAATGGCGCGCCACGATTGAACCCTTTGCGGCTTCCGCAACCGAGATCACCTGGGGGCAGATCAATACGTGCATCGCGGCCGGAGGGTGCGTTGGCAATGAAGCGAGCGACGAAACACGCAGCGATCAGTGGCAGCAACCAGCAATCCCGGTGATCAATATCACCTGGGTTGAGGCGATGGCCTATATCGACTGGCTGAACACTCGCGTGGAGGGCGAGCCTTATCGCCTGTTGAGCGAGGCCGAGTGGGAATATGCGGCGCGGGCGGGCACAACCACGCCTTTCCATACCGGCGAGACGCTCAGCGACTCACAAGCAAATTTCAACGCATCACGGGTCTATAATGGCAGCCCCAAAGGCACATGGCCACGCCGTCCGATGCCTGCGGGCTATTATCCCCCGAATGCTTTCGGCCTGCACGAGATGCATGGCAATGTCGCCGAATGGATCGCCGATTGCAGCGTGCGGTCTTATCTGGGGCGGTTCGGCACGGCGACCATTTATGACGAACCGGGATGCCGCACCCGAGCGGTACGGGGTGGCAGTTGGGAGAAGGTGCCCTCCTATGTGCGCTCGGCGTTTCGTGACGGGTTTCCGGACACTGGGCGCGATGACGGGATCGGCTTCCGAGTGGCGAGGGACGGGGACTAGCGGATGAAAACGATCAGCCCCCTGATCAGCCACCACCGGGCTGAATTGAAGGCAGAGGCGCGGCTCAACCGCTATCTCTTGCTCGGGGCGATCTTCATTGCACTCGTATCTTTCAGTGTCTTCATCTCCACTTTGCTCGGGCATTATCCCCTGCCATTCGGTGAGGATTTGTTTGCGGAGAATCCGGAACGCATGATTGGCGCGTCCAATTTTTTCGTGGCGACCGCCATTGGCGCGGCGCTGCGCATGTGGCGCAAACGGCAGATGCGGATCAAACTCCTGATCGCCGAGGCGTTCATTCGGGAGGATGATGCGGACACCGGCCTTCGTCTGCTGTTGGAGCCCGTATTCGGACCAACTGTCTGGGACGGAGCCGACACGCCCATTCTCGCTCACAGGAGCCCGGCATGAGCCCGCAATCAGATATCGGCAAGACCCCGGTTACGTCACTGGACCTGCTTCGTGAGTTGCAAGGCGAGCAGAAAGCCTTTCGCTTCCTGATCCGGGCACTGGCGGTTCTGCTGGTGACGGCGGCGGTGATCGCGGTCGGCAGCGTGATCTATTTCTATGTGGCGCTACAGGGGCTGAAATCCGAATATGCCTATCAAGCGCGCCTCAACGAGATAAACCTGCGCATTGTGGCAGGGGAAGCCAGCCGCCAGCGGGAATCGACGCAGGCGCAGCTGGTGGCCATCCGCGAAGAGAATGAGTCTGCCCGTCGTCAGGGCGAGCTTTCTCGCGAACTCCAACAGGCCGGATCTGCCCGCCAGATTGCGGCTTACAAGGACCGCGCCATCTCTATCGCGCGCAGCCATGTGCTTGGGAAGACGATGAATGATGTGACGTCCCAAGTGGTCAGCATGGTGCTGCGCGCCGATGATGGGGAAGTTCGCCTGCTGAAGGATGAAGAGCACCTGCTGCTGCAAGCTGCATTGAACGACTGGGGCGGCGAGGTCGAGTCGAGCGATGTTCGCGCAGCCTTTCAGCAACTCATGGACGCCGAGCAATTGTCCGATCAGGCGATCGGGGCAGCGGGGCTCGCCATGCTGGAATACCGCGATGCCAATGATGCGTCCCTTGTCTGGAATGGTGGCTGCTCCACCGTCGTGGACTATGTGAACCAGGCGAGTGCCCGTGATCTGGATGAGCCGATGCTGCTGCTCTGGAAAGGCCAGTGCCTGCGCAAGCGTGGGGATGCGTTGCTGGCCTATCGGGCCTTCAGCGAGGCGGCGCATTTGATCCTGGCCGATCCTGAAGACATCACGCTGGAACAGGAACAGATGGCGCATCACGGCGTCGGGACAACTCTGGTGGCCCTTGCTGCCCAGCGCCAGCTGCCGGAAGGGCGCCTCTATGAAGAAGCCCTGCAGGAAGCCTTGTCGGAACTTCGTATCGCCGCGCGTATCCGGGCCGAGCGGGGTGCGACACAAGTCGGCGTTGCCTATACTGAAGAGAATATCGGTTTCATTCACATTCTGGATGAGGATTGGCCTGCGGCGCTGGACCATACCAAGCGGATCGACGACATCCTTCCGCTCGCCTGGAATTTGACGGTTCGCCATATTGCTGCGCGCGAGAATGGTATCGCCCTGCGTCAGGCCGGTGCGAGCCGGGAAGCTCTGGAAAATATGGAAATGATCCAGGATGAGACCGCGATGGTGCTGTCCCTGATGGAGTGCAACCAGATCGACAAGCCGGAACTTCAGCGCTTGCTTCCGAGCCGGTTCGAGACTGTGCTGGAAAGCCTTTCGGCCCATTGCGCGCTGGAAGCAGAGCGCAGCTGATTTACAGGCATGGCGGTTGCAACCGTATCGAAAACCTCTACGTTGCGCCGCGAACCAAAAGACCTGAAGGAGCCCGATTATGGAGCGCGAAGAAACGCTGCGCCTTGAAGCCTATCTCAAGGAAAAACTGCATCCGGGCCTGCGCCTGGTCGCCCGCGACAAGACCGACGATTCCGTCGAATGCTATCTCGGCGCCGAATTTCTGGCCGTCGTTTACAAGGATGTGGACGAGGGCGAGACCTCTTACCAGTTCCAGATGACGGTGCTGGAAGAAGACATCAAATAAATGCCCCTGACGGCACCCGCGCTATGCGGGTGCCTTTGGGAATGGCAAATCCTTGAGGTCCGGCTCGATCCATTCGCGCCGGGCCTTTTTGTTGAACAACGTATCCTTTCGCCAGTATTCCAGCAGCCAGTCAGGCTTTCCATAGGGACCGGCCAGAAGGCGCGACAGGATTTCATGCAGGGGCATGCCGTCAGGCGCGCTCGTCAGGGCATGGGCCGCCACGCGCAGTGAGGCGATGGTAATGGTCTCGTGATAGCCTTCACAGTCGGTGTTCTGGCCGCCGACAGATTCGTTGAAGGCGCGGATCATTCCCGGCATGTCACGGAAAGCGGCGTGTTCATCCTCGGACAGCAGGCAGAGCGCGCCGGCCCAATGGGCGGCGTGGGTCCATCTTTCCTTGGGCAGCGTGCAAGCGCGGAACGCCTTGGTCAGCGCCTTGATATGGGCATCGGTCTCAAAACTCATGGTCCAGTTCCTTCAAAGTCTGGCGGGACCCAAACGAAAGCCCCGCCGGGTGGCGGGGCTTGTCGGTCGATCACCCTGTAACGATAGGTCGTCAGCAGGGCATTCGCCAAGCACAAGCATGCGCCAGCTTGGAAAGCTGAATCTGCTGTTGGAAGCGTGTCGCGGTCTTGTGCATGCGGACGGGATACCGAATCTTGCGGAATCTGGCAAGTGCGTACTTATCCGTAGGCGGAGGCTGACGACCCTTCTGGATCGCCAGCCCCGTCAGGGAGTAGGCCCGGCTTCTGCCGTGCTTGTTTCTTCAGCGACTACTCAGCCTCGTCGCGAACATTGATTGCCGTCTCGGGATAGTCAGTCCAGATGCCGTCAACACCCGCCTCGATCAGGACTTTCAGTTCCTGTTCCGCAGAGTCGAAGCCTTCAGCGGGCTCATCGTCGCGGACGGTGTAGACGTGCACGATTTTACCGAGTTCATGGGCACGGGCGACATAATCGGTCGTGCCGCCCTCCGGCGTGAGAATCATCGCCTTGTGAGCGCCGACGCCCATTGTGGGGATATCTTCCAGCTTCATGTCGAGGCCCAGCAGTGCGGCATAGGGCGGGCCGACAAGGTTCTGGATCAAAGGCAGGTCACTCTTGGCAGCGACTTGGGCGAGGAAGGTCGGCTCGAAGCATTGTATGAAGATCGGAATGCCTGCTTCGACCAGGCCGCGTTCCCTGATCGTGTTGAGGATTGGGTCGACCATGTCGAGCCCGGCAGCGGAGAAGTTCGCGGGCCATTTGGCTTCGATGTGCAGGCCGACCGGGCGGCCTGCTTCAGCATTTTCGAGAACCAGATCAATGATTTCGTCAAAGGTCGCGATGTCATACTGGCCGTCATGCTCATGCGAGCGGCCTTCGACGCGCTGGATGGCTTTCAGCGTTTTCAGTTCTGCCAGTGTGAAATCATCCGACCACCAGTCATCAAGATCCCCCATCGGAGTCTTGCGAACGGTCTTGCGGTCGGCGAACTCCGCATGCTCGGAGACATTTGTCGTGTCAGACAGATACCCATCATGATTGGCAACAAGCACGCCGTCCTTTGTCATCACCAGGTCCGGCTCTATGAAGTCAGCTCCCTGATCAATGGCCGTTTGATAGGCTTTCAGCGTGTGTTCGGGATAGAGGCCGCTGGCCCCGCGATGCGCAATAATGATTGGCGGCGTACCGTCGAGCGTCTTGTAAGCAGCGGACGCTTCAGTCTCGGCGGCGCCATTTGTGTCTGTCTCCGCCGGAGATTCGGCAGGCGCTACCGTATCTGCCGCCTGGTTGCAGGCGGCCAGAAACAGGCTGGCAAGGATCAGGTATTTTCTCATGGAATGATTCCTGTGTGGGAAATCCGGGGCGAACACGGGTCCGCCCCGGTGGGTCAATCGCCTAGAACTTGATGTAGGCGCCAGCTTTCAACATTTGCGGCTTGCCACGGATGATCGTGTGCAGGCCGAACGCACCGCCGGTATTGCCAACGTCGATCAGGTATTCCTCATCGAAGATGTTCTCGCCGAGAACATAGACGCCCCATGCGTCATCTGCGCTGTCAAAACCGAGACGGAGATTGGCGACGCCATAGGCGTCCTGCTCTTCTTCCACAAAGGTTCCGTCCGGATAGGATTCACGCACACGAGCAAAGCCGCCCGCGCCGTCCGCCGCATAGTCGTAGCCATTGTCATCTTCGAAATAGTGATGATCTTTCCAGACATAGCTCGGTACGATCGAGAAGTCGCCGCGCTCGCCAGCCGGGATGGTGATGTCGGCTGCGAGGGAGAAGCTGTGCTCCGGGCTGATGCGGAAGCTGTTGCCGGCAAACTGCAGCGGGTTTCCATTGTCATCTTCGTCGTCATATTCCGAATGCGTGTAGGCATAGGTGCCGAGCAGGCGGATATTGTCGGTGATCAGGGCCTGACCATCGAATTCGAGGCCATACTGGGTGGCATTGCCCGAATTCTCGGTGATGAAGATACCCTGGATAGGGTCGAAGCGTGTGGTCTGGAAGTCCTTGTACTCACCATAATAGACCGAGCTGGTCATCTGGAAGCGGTTGTCCCAGAAGCGACCAAAGAAGCCAGCCTCGATATTGTCCAGCGTTTCCGCGTCGATGACATTATAGTCCGCGCCAGAGGCTGACAGCACTTCCGGGCGGCGGCCACGACCATAGGCAACCCAGGCGTTCACGTTTTCAGAGACACGGTAGGCCGCGTTCAGGCGCCAGGTGAAAGCGCCATCCGTATCAGCGGACCCGAAGGCTTCGATATTCAACGTCGCTGCGCTGAGCAGCATGCTCGGGCCCATCGTCACGCCGTTCAGGCCACCAAGATATGGGTTGGACTTCAGGATCGCTGCGCGCGTGCTGGCCGACAATTCCTCTTGCGTGTAGCGAAGACCACCGGTGACTTCGAGCCGGTCGGTCAATTGATAGGTCACGTCGCCGAAGAGATCATACGTGTCACGTCCATAGGTCGCGACCTGTTGCTCGAGGTGTTCGTCATAGAGCGGAACAATGCTGCCCCCCAGCAGGAAGGCGAGCATGGAATACTGAAGCGGCGTATCAAAGCTGCCGAGGTTTTCACCGCCGGGCAGGCCAAGAAAGGCCAGCTGCGCACCCAGTTGCTCGACAGACGCGCCGGGGGCCACAGCGGCAGCGAGAGACGGCGCAAACAGGGACTGCGCATAGGCTTCGTCGGTTGAGAAGATCAATTCGTCCTTGCCGCTGACCGTAAAGTAATTGCCACCGAAGAAGGCGGACAGTTTGCCACCATCATCATAGTTCAGGCGCAGTTCCTGGCTGAACGTATTCGCTTGGCGCCCCTGGTAGAATTGCAGAAGATTGAAGGCGGCGCCGTCGGAATCCCAGGCTTCGTTCGAGAACAGGTTGCGATAGTCAGTGAGCGAGGTCAGCGACCAGGCATCATTGAGATCGTATTCCACATTGGCGGTGACATAAAACAGCTCGCGGTCATTGCCGAGCTTGCCGCGGACCTGATCGTCATTGACGTTCATGGCGGTGGCGCCGAACGGGTCGACTTTCCCGTTCACTTCAAAGAAGCCGGAGGTGAACTGCGTGCCGGTGGAGTCGTCATCCTGATAGTTGACGAACAGGTCGGCGCGGAGCTTTTCGGTCGGCTCCCAGTGCAATGCGGAGCGCAAGGCCAGCGTGTCCTGACCCATCAGGTCGGGTGAGTTGGCTGTGTTCGGCACATAGCCGTCCATATTCTTGACCTGTCCAGCTACGCGCAGTGCCAATGTGTCGCTGAGCACGTAGTTGTAGTGGCCTTCCGCGCGCACCGAGCTGTAATCGCCACCTTCGAGGCTGACCTTGCCGGAATTTCCGTCAAGAGAGGCGCGGTTCTGGATGAAGTTCACACCGCCGACCAGGGCGCCCTGGCCGAACAGGGTCGCTTGTGGGCCTTTGACGATTTCGACCCGTTCCATGTCATAAATGGCAAGGTTGGTGGCGAACGACACATTACCGATGGCAACACCGTTCTGGAACATGGCAACGCGAGGCGTGCCGCCATCTGAGACGACGCCGCGCAGGGAATAGCTCGGCGCGTTGAGGCTCTGGGCCTGAACCTGCAAGCCCGGAACAAAGTTTCCGAGATCTTCGAAGTCGTCTGCGGCCAGCAGGTCGATCAAGTCCTGGTCGGCGACCGATACGTTAATTGGCACATCAATCAAGGATTGCTGCTGCTTTTGTGTGGTGACGGTGACGACCTGTAGGTGGCGAGTCTGTTCGGTTCCCGATTCCTGTGCGTGAGCGGACAATTGCCCGGAAAGGCTGAGCGCGGCCACGGCCGTCGCGGAAAGGTATGCATGTTTCATGATTGAACCCATTGTGAAGGCGCCCCGTGCGCTGTCGCGCGCTGGGTACTCAGCGGGGTGAATGGGCTCAAATGAAAGTTTTGCTACAGCAAATACTGCAGAACAGGCGTTCGCGCGGAGCGCGATAAATTCAACAAGATTGTCACGAAAACTTCTGGAAAGTTAGATTGTTGATACGTGCAAGAGGTATACGGATGAACAATTTCCAACTATGGCGCAGGCGATCAAGTGAAGCCATTTTGTCACACCGTGCACGTTTGCTTAACAATCTGGCAGCGCAGTGAGGGAATCACCGCGGAAGTTGTGAGGAGGCATTCAGCGCCGGAAAGCTAGAACAGGGAGCCTTGATCGCCCTTGGGCTTCGCTTTGGCAGGCTTTGCGGCCGTTGGGGGGCTGGATCCATCCGGGTGAGCGATTACGTCACCATCGCCAAAGCTGATCTTGAAAGCGTCGCTCGCCGCAGCAGAACTGGCCGAACGGATCAGGTTTCCGTTCGTGTCGCGCACAATAGTGTAACCGCGCTTCAGTGTGGACTGGTACGACAGGGTCTCAAGCAACTTTCCCTGAGAGGCGAGGGCGGTGCGTCGGGTTTCGATCAACCGGGTCAGTGCCGGGCGGGCGCGAACAGCTGTGTCGCGCAGGCGCTGTTTCGACGCGCGTATGTCCGATTTCAGGCTGGCCGGACTAATCGCGAGCCGAGACAGCCGAAGGCGGGCCGTCTGGACGAGGGCGAGCGCGGCCTTGGGCAAGCTGGCGCTGGCATAGTCCAGGCGTTGGCGTTTGGGTTGAAGCAAGGCTTCTGGTCGGGGCAGGCGTGCCGCAGCCAGCTTGTCCCCGGCCTGTCCGGTGCGGCGGGCCAAGGCGCGCTTGAGGCGTTCACCCTGTTCGCCGGTTGTCAGCAGCAGCTCGGAGCGAACCGGTACCGCGATTTCTGCCGCGCCGGTCGGAGTGGGCGCGCGTGCATCAGATACATAGTCGATCAGGGTCGTGTCGGTCTCGTGACCGACGGCAGAGATCAGCGGGATCTCACTGTTGAAGGCCGCGCGGACGACATTTTCCTCGTTGAACGGCCAGAGGTCCTCGATCGAGCCCCCGCCGCGCGCAACGATCAGCACGTCGGGTCGGTCGGCGCCAGTCATGGCGTTGAAGCCCTGGATACCTGCCGTGATCTGGCCTGCGGCGTTGTCGCCCTGAACCAGCGCCGGCCAGACGATGACGCGAACCGGGAAGCGGTCCCCGATGCGGTGCAGAATATCCCGGATGACTGCGCCGGTCGGGCTGGTGACCACGCCGATTGTGCGAGGCAGATAGGGCAAAGGCTTCTTGTGTTCCGGGGCAAACAGGCCTTCGGCAGCGAATTTCTTCTTCCGCTCCTCCAGCAGCGCCATGAGCGCCCCCGCGCCAGCCGGGCGCATGGAGGCGGCGATCATCTGGTAATTTGAGCGCCCCTCATAAATGGAGAGTCGGCCAGTAGCGATGACTTCAAGTCCTTCTTCGGGCTTGAAGGGCAGGCGGCTCACTTGGCCTTTCCACATTACAGTGTTCAGGACTGCCCGTTCATCCTTCAGGTCACAATACATGTGGCCGGAACGCGCAATTGTGACCCGGCCGAGCTCACCGCGCACGACGACATGATCGTAATTGGTCTCCACAGTCCGTTTCAGGCTTGCGGCGAGATCAGATACGGACAGGGCGACATCATTGGAGGGGGGCGATTCAGAAGGCATTCCGACAGTCATAAACCTCGCAGCGGCAAGGGCAAGTGCGCTGACATTGGCCCTATTTGGTCATTCAAGGTTAACGGAAGTGCGCGAGGGTGCAGACCTTCTACGCAGTCCAGTGAGGATGTCATGGATCAGGATTCCCAGACGCAGGAAATCACCGGAGATTTGAGTTTCCGTGAGGTCGCTGACAGGTGGACGGTTCCGTTGATGGTGCTCGATCGGGACCTGTGCTTTGTGTATGCGAACAAGGCATATTTGACTGCGACCAATACGGAATGGGCAAGTATTCGGCAGAAATACATCTTTGAGATTTTCCCGGATGTCGAAGAACGTCAAGATCCCGTTGAGGCGAAGTTTCGTCGGGTGTTTGAGGGCGTGCAGACCCGTTTGGAAGCACAGCCCTACGACCTGAAACAGCCGGATGGCACGGTTCAAACCAGAATGTGGCAGGCCGTTCAGGACCCCTACCGGAATGATTATGGTGTCGTGACCCACATGATCCAGCGGGCCGAGGATATTACCGCCCAAATGGAGTTGCAGCGCCAGAATGACTTCATGCAAAATGAACTGGCTCATCGGATCCGGAACATGTTTTCGGTCATCATGGCGACCTCCCGTATTTCAGGAGAGAGCGCTGAAAGCGTCGACACATTTGTCGATGACTTCAATGAGCGGCTTGTCTCCATGAGCCGGGTCTATTCCAACCTCACCCGAAATGACTGGACGGGTCTCAGCCTGCGCAAGATCATGATCGAGGAACTCGACGGGATGCTGGGCCGGGGCAGCGAGCGCTACACGCTGAAAGGCAACGATACGATCCTGTCGGTGAAAGGCAGCAAGGACGCGGCACTGATCGTGCACGAACTGGCGGCGAATGCGCGAAAGTTCGGTTGCTTCAGCACGCCGACCGGGCATCTGACCGTAGAGTGGACCCTGAAGGGCGATACGTTGTATGTTACGTGGACCGAAACCGGCGTCCCCGGCATTCAGCCCCCGAAACGGGTGGGCTTCGGAACGCGGTTGTTCGATATGTTTCCAAAGTTGGTTTCAACTCGCACGATCACGGAGGATGGCCTTCAGATAACCGTTGAAGCGCCTCTGCTGAAAACGGAATTCGATTCTTTCGTGATGTGATTTTTCTTAACTGACCACGTGGTCAGGCTCGCGCAGGATTGTCGACAGTTTCGACAACAGCTTGCTCGTCACAATTGGTTTTGACAGGAAAGGTGACTGACTGAATTCTTCAGTTATCGATTCTTGTGTGTTGCCAGACACGGTCACAAAAGGAATTTCGCTTGTGAGCAGGCGACTTGCCAGGGGCGCTGAGGTTTCGCCTGCAAGGTTGATGTCCAGAACGGCGCAATCGCACACTTGCTCGTCCAGGAGTTTCATCGCCTCGTAAACAGATCCCACCGGACCGACCACGCAGAAACCGGCATCTTCCAGGGCGGCTGCCATGTCGATGGCGATGATTGCTTCATCTTCGACGACGAGTACGCGTCGTCCGGCAGTGGATGATTGAGCCGTCGCAGGCGAACGGGGAGAACGGGACAGGTCTACAGACGAGTCTTTCACTTCTGCCACGAAGTCGGCTTCGAAAACTCGGTCATCAACGCTGATGAGGTGCCAGTGCAAGCCTTCAGGGGCAAAGTCTAGCTTGACTGGATATCCAAAGGCGATGCGCGTCATCCGCTCGATGACCGTCGAGCCGAAGCCGCGCCGGTCTGGGGCAATGACGGGTGGGCCGCCGCTTTCCGTCCAGCTGATTTCAAATCGGTTCGTACCTTCTTCTTGACGGATGTTCCAACGAATATCGACTTGGCCGGTATCATTGGACAAGGCGCCATACTTGCCAGCATTGGTGGCAAGCTCGTGGAGAGCCATGCCGAGCGACTGCGCCGCTGCGGAAGTCAGGCGAACATGAGGGCCTTCCAGCTTGATCCGGGTGCCGATGAAGTCTTCCAGGTGCGCAAGCTGGGAATTCATGATGTCTTCGACCCGCGCGCCGCGCCAGCCGGAACTGACCAGCAAGTCCTGACTGGAGGCCAGCGAGCGCATACGCTCAGCAAAGCGATCCATGAAATTGTCGCCGCTGGCCATGGTCTGGCGCGCAATCGCCTGAACAAGGGTCAACATGTTCTTGGCGCGGTGGTTTACCTCGCCCAGAAGAAGCTGAATCTGCTCCTCGCGTTGTTTCTGTTCGGTCACGTCAGTATTGGTGCCGAACCACATCTCGATCTGGCCATCCTTGTCGTGGATGGGCAGCGCGCGAGACAGGAACCAGCGGAATTTTCCATTCTTGCCGCGCAGGGGGAATGTGTCTTCCCAGACTTGTCCGGTCTTCAGCGAATTCAGGAAATGTTCGGTGGCGCGCGCTTCATGTTCGGGATGGTGCACGGAGCGCCAGCCATGTCCGCGTGTCGTTTCTTCGTCGGCCCCGGTATATTCATACCAGCGCTTGTTGTACCAGAAGATGTGACCTTCAGGGTCCGACATCCAAGCCAGCTGAGGGATGTTGTCTGCGAGCGCCTTGAACTGGGCTTCGCTCTGGCGGAGGCGTTCTTGATTTTCGTGCTCGCGAGAGATGTCACGCACGATTTTCGAGGCGCCAACAATCGTGCCGCTTTTATCATGAACGGGAGAGACCGTGACCATGATGGGGATTGCGGTGCCGTCCTTGTGAAGACGGATCGTTTCGAAATCCGCCACGGTGCGGCCGGCCTGGATTGTAGCGAGGATTTCATCCTCTTCACTCTGGCGATCTTCCGGGATCAATACGCGGATCGACTGGCCTATGATCTCCTGAGGTGTGTAACCGAACACGCGTTCGGCGGCCGGGTTCCAGCTGGCAATGATACCGTCCAGGTTTTTTGAAATGATCGCATCGGATGACGATGTGATGATGGCGCTAAGCCAAGAGCTCTCCGCTGCTGACAAGGCAGGGGCAGGGGCAGGCGCAACCGGAGAGGGAGCGCTAGACAGACGATCCCGCTTCATGACGGGGCTCCCGAAAAAAATGTCCAACGCACAATGCGCTGTTATCAACATCTTTTTTACTGTGAATCAGAGGCATTTGTCCATAACCCAGATCAGGCGGTCGAGCCGCCCGCCCAGGAAGGGTGTGTCCTTGTGATCCTCGGGTCATTACATTGTAATGTAAGCAAAAAAATCTGGATGAAGAAACTGGCAGCGATGCGCCCGCACCGCTGCCAGAGTGAGAGATCAATACCGGATGCGCAGGTCCGAAATGGACTGGGCGATCTTGGTATAGGCTTCGGTCAGTTCCTCGGAGCTTTCCGGGGTAAACGCGAAGTCGTCGCCCGACGCGCAATAATTGAGGATGGCCTGACCCGAAGGCGGGGCCTGGAAGGCGACGGTGTAGACTTTGATGCCCTGATCCTTGATGGCGTCACACATCGTTTCAGCCTGATCGAAGGAGTCACCGTTGGACGTGTCGTATTCCTGGTTGAACTCACCATCGGTCATGATGATCATGGCCTTGGCCGAATCCGGCTCATCATAGGGATATGGGTCAGAGCCGGCGGGCCAGACGACATCCCAATCCGGTGCAATCAGATACCAGCCCCAGGCGATGCCGAGGTGACCCGCCGTACCGCCGCTGGCGTTAAGGCCATCAATATAATCGAACAGCTTGTCGCGATTGCTGGTCATGGGCAGTGGACCGATCGGGTTGCAGGATTCTGTGTACCAGCTGACATCGCCTCTCCAGTTGACGCTGCCATACGCTTCGGCGGCTTCGATCCACTGGAATGGACCTGGGTCTTCGTCGGTGAATTGCTCGTCACCCACACGTTCCTTGACGCAAGTATTGTTGATCGTCTTGGTTTCGGTGACTGTACGGGTGGCGTAGTTAGGCACCCACTCATCGTCACAGGTCCAATACCATCTTCCTCTTTTCTTTTTCCATTTGCAGACTTCTTCCCAGTCGCCGCCAGACTCGTAGGTTTCATCGTACGAGAAGGTGTATGTGCGAATTGGCAATTGTCCGGTTGCCTTGAAGAAATAGTCCTCGCCTGCGTCCACCATGGAGGAATAGGAGGCCATTCCGATACGGACTTCGCCGGTCGTGCCGTCATCGTCTGCGGGCACGAGTACATTGATCGCCGTGTCGGCCGCGCTTTTCAGAGCGGACATCTTGGTGCCGCCCATCGACCCGGAGATGTCGAACACGAAAGCGATGTCGACTTTACCGATACCGTAGGTCGAAGCGGAGGTGACGGAGAAGTTCAATTCCTTCGTGCCGGTCATCTGCATGATCGATGTCGGCTGCGCACAGCGCACCTTCACCGAAAGATCCTGAGACTCGGCGGCAATAGACGCAACGGGTTCGGCACAATCGGTGCCTTTGCCCTGGGCCTTCATTGCCGATTTGAAATAGTTCTCGATATACGTCTTGATTTCGGTGTCGTTCTTGCCTTCCTGCATTTCGCGGGCACCCGCGATAACCGCGCTGTCCAGAATGAACTGGACGCGGTTTTTTGCGGTGTTGACCTGTTGCAGGTCAATCGCAAAGCCCATGAGAAGGAAGAGCGGAATGGTCATCAGCGCGAAAATGATCGCGATGTTGCCCTGTGTTTCGTCCTTGAACCGGCGAATTGTTTCGACGGTCCTCTTGATCAAATTCGTGTTCGTCATCATTACCCACCCCGGTTTTGGCCGCACCTGGCCCAAAGGTTCTGGTTTGCACATTGCCAGAACTGGATAACTTCTCGGTAAAATCAGGGGTCAGGATTTCTCCGCCGACGGAAAGGTTTGCTTAACCACGACCAGCGCCGCGAATGCCTTGTGGCACCGCGCGGGAAAGCTCATGTTTTCAGCAAATTTCACGACGTGTCCGGCGACAGGAAATCCCAAGTGGCCGCGTGCAATTGGCAGGCGCTATCCTGTTGTAAATGCCTCAGTTTCCGCGTCTTGAAGACGGGCGGCACAGCACGCTTCAGCACAGGGCTGGCCGACGCCATTATCTGGCGCATTCTGGCGACGTATTCGGCCGCGTGATCCAGCGCGTGGTTAACAGCCATCAGGCGTCGCACGAGCTTTCCGGCCGGTAAAATGTCAGTTGGGCTTGCAGGATAATCCCGCAAGTCTACGGGCGTCTCTTCGTCAAGGAACCGGATGCGGGGACCGGTACGAAACCGGGCTCTTGGCGGTGTGGCAGGGGTAGCTTTCGTCGCTTCGATGAGGCGGAAGCGGGGAATGGCGCGACGGGTGGAAGGGCGTGCCGGTTCAGAGGCATGAGCGGTGCCGGCGCGGGAGGTGGGCTTTGCGGTATCCGGCTCTACCCGGACCGTCGCGGTGGGGGGCGGCAGGGGGCCGAGCTCAAGCGCCGCAAGGCAGAACAGGCGTCTCAGGATGGCTTCGAGGAAGCTTACGCGCCCGGCCAGTTCCTCAAGCTCTGCGCGCGGCAGGAAGGGTTTGGCGGGCACCGGCCAGAGTCCCAGCCGCTTCTGGGCCACTGACGCGAGATAATCGGCGGCATCCCACCAGAAACGGGTGAGGCTGTGAACGGCGAGGGGAAATGGCGATTTCATGCCTTTAGCGTCGCCTCTTCGGCAGTACGACGAAGTGGGTCGGCCGATAGAGCGATCTCGAATATCTATATCGTTGAAAAGATACCGAAATTCGGAAGCCGTCCAGCTTTGTGACGGGGATAGGAGCGTGCCGCTCCTCTGCTTGCGCCAAGGGAATTCATCGTTTCCCGCTTGAAGGCCGGGCCATTTCTTGCGAGAAAAGTGAGTGATCACAAACTTGGGGCGTTGTTTTGTATTTTCCTGATATATTGAACACAGTGATGTCGCTTGCGCCGTGGGAGGGGCTGGCCGGATGGCTGATAGTGATTGCATGGACAGCCGCACAGTTCGTCGCGGGCTGGCTGGTCGCCGATCTTGGCAGCGGCGTGATCCATTGGGCGCAGGATCGGTACGGCTCACCGCGATGGCCATTGGTGGGACCGATTGTTCGCGACACGATCCGGCACCATCGCAAGCCACGGGGCTTCCTCTCCAAAGGCGTCTTGGCGCGCAGCGGGCGCATGTTTGGCTTTGCTGTGGCGGTTGGAACTGCTGCCCTGCTGATCGGCGCGCCAATTGCGTTCACGGCCGCACTCGCACTTGGCATATTCGTTTCGAATGAAGTGCACGCGGCCGCCCATGCGCGCCCGAGCGAGTTGCCGGGCTGGGTACGCCGCCTGCAGCGCGCCGGCGTGATTCAGTCACCCTTGCACCATGCCGCGCACCATCGGGCGTTGAAGAATGTGAATTTCTGTACGTTGACGGATTGGACCAATCCGGTTTTGGAGCGGGTCCGGTTGTGGCGTCGCCTGGAGGCGCTGATCCGCTTGAGCCGCGGCATCCGCACACGCCGCGACCCCGTAGTGCGCCGTCAGCAGCGGCGCAGATGGCGGTCCGCCTGAGCGCTGGCCGCCGCTGAGGGCTTGATTCCCGCCGCCAACCTGCGCATTGAGCGCAGTCATGAACATACTTCTGATCGGATCGGGCGGGCGTGAACATGCCCTGGCGTGGAAAATGGCGCAGTCGCCATTGGTGGACATGGTGCATTCGACTCCGGGCAATCCCGGCATGGATGAGGAAGGCCCGTGTTTTGACGTGGCCGTCACCGACATTCAGAAACTGGTGCAGCTGACCCTGCAGGTTGAGCCCGACCTGATCGTGATCGGGCCGGAAGCGCCGCTGGCCGAGGGCCTGTCGGACATTTTGCGGGCGCGCGGCTTTGACGTGTTCGGGCCGAGCCAGCAGGCGGCGCAGCTGGAAAGCTCGAAAGCCTTCTCCAAGGCGCGCATGGTGCAATATGGCGTGCCGACCGCGGCCTATGGCGAGTTCACCGATCCGGTGCTGGCGAAATCCTATCTGCGGACGCTGGAAGCGCCCTATGTGCTGAAGGCCGATGGCCTCGCCGCCGGCAAGGGCGTCGTGATTGCCGAGACGCTGGACCAGGCCGATGCCGAGATCGACGAGATGCTGTCGGGCAAGTTCGGCGATGCCTCCGCCACGCTGGTGATCGAGGAATTCATGCATGGCGAGGAAGCCAGCATTTTCGTCATCACCGACGGCACGGGGGCGATCTATCTGCCCGCCGCACAGGATCACAAGCGCGCGGGCGATGGCGATACCGGGCCGAATACAGGCGGCATGGGCGCCTATGCGCCGGCGCCGGTCGTTACGGATGAGATCCTTGCCCGCGTGAAGGCCGAGATCGTCCAGCCCATGCTGAAAGGCATGAAGGCGGACGGCATGCCGTATCAGGGTGTGCTCTATGTCGGCATCATGGTGACAACGGACGGGCCGAAAGTGGTTGAGTTCAATGCGCGCTTCGGCGACCCCGAATGCCAGGTTCTGATGAAGGGCCTCGCGGGCGATATTGTGCCGACGATCCTCGGCGCAGCGACGGGCGGCCTTGAGGGCAATGAAGAAGCGTTCGAGGCGCTGCTGGAGCTGGACCGGTTCGAACCGACGGCGACGATTGTTCTGGCCACGGAAGGTTATCCGGGGAGCTACGCCAAGGGCTCTGTCATTCGCGGCGTGAAGTCTGCCAATGACTTGCCCGGCGTGACCGTGTTCCAGGCGGGCACGGACATGGACGAGGGCGGCGCACTGGTGGCCAATGGCGGGCGCGTGCTGGCCGTGACGGCGAGCGGTGACGATTTGCAGGAAGCTGTCACACGGGCCTATGCTGGCGTCGATGCCATCGACTGGCCGGAAGGCTTCTGCCGCCGCGACATTGGCTGGCGCGCCCTGAAGTAGGAGATTGGAGCCCGGATCATGCGCAAATCTGTGTCCGAGGTGTTCCGATCAAACGCGCGCAAATGGGCAGGCCGGGCAAGCCTGGCACTTGGCACACTGTTGACGGCCTGTGCCACCCAGCCCGCCACCCCGCCGCTCGAAGGCGATCTGCTGATCTCGCATGTTAGAGTGGTCGACTTTTCGGGCGAGGCGCCAGACGTACGCGAAGATGTATTCGTGCTGGTGGATGAGGGCGCGATTATCGCCGTGGCGGATACGCGGGAGGGCCTGATTGCGGACGCTGAGCAGGATGCCAGCGGGCTAACCATGATCCCCGGCCTGACGGACATGCATGTCCATATCTGGGATGAGGCGGAGCTGGGCGCGTATCTCTCCTGGGGCGTGACGCAGGTGCGCAACATGTCGGGCCTGCCCTTTCACCTGACCTTGGCCGAACAGATTGAGGCGAGGAGTGTGCTTGGGCCGCACCTGGTCACCACCGGGCCGATCCTCAACAGCGCCGGCCCGAATGCGCAGGTGAACCACCAATTGGTCGAGACCGAGGAGGAGGCGCGCGCCGCGGTAGCGTGGCAGGCCGAGCAGGGCTTCACCCGGTTGAAGGTGTATTCGAATTTGCCCCGTGAAGCCTATGACGCGGTGCTGCAAGAGGCGGAGGCGCGGGGGATGATCGTGACGGGCCATACGCCGGAAGGCGTGCGCGGGCCGGGCGTGCCATTTGAAGCGCCGTTCGACATTGCGTTCGATGAGGTGCTGAATGATGGGTTCGAGACGATCGAGCATGTGGAGTCGCTTGTCTGGCATGGGTTGAGCGATCGGGAAGATGCGGTTGCCGCGCAGGCGCTGGCCGGTCAGATCGCCGAGGCTGGCGTGCCGGTCACGCCGACGCTGCTGGCCTTTCACAATCTCTGGCGTGTGGCAGACACGCAAGGCGCGGCGCTGACCCGTCCGGAGACGGACCTGTTGAATCCGTTGGTGCAGGCCACTGAAACGGACATGTACGAATACTGGTCAGGCGCACCGACAGGGCCCACCGCAGAGCGGGATGCGTTTCACCTGCGCATGACCAGATGGCTGCACACGGCGGGCGTCACGCTGGTCGCAGGCAGCGATGCCGGGATCTTCACCAATGTGCCGGGCCTGTCGCTGGTCGAGGAATTGGAGCTGATGGTGGCGGCGGGGCTGACGCCGTTTGACGCGCTGAAGGCGGCGACGGATGCGCCCGCTCAGGTGTTGGAACGCAAAGGTCTGGACGGCTGCGCGCTTGAAGGCTGCGCGGCGGATCTGGTGCTTTATGCCTGTGATCCGCTGGCGGACATATCCTGCCTGCACTCGCCTGAGGCCCTGATCCGAGCCGGAGTCTGGCTGAATAAAGCGGATCTGACGGCCCTGCGCGACAGCGCCCGCAATCATAATCTGGAGCGCACACAGGAAAACGTACTGGGCGGCCTCGCCGCGCAAGGCGTGAACATCTCGGCGCTCGGCCTCAATTAGCGGGCAGTTTATCCGGGTTGCGCATGGCGTAGAGCCAGGCGATGCGGCCGGTTGTGTCCGGGGCGAGGGTGAGGACGAGATCGACCTTTCCGTTCAGTCTGCGGAGGAGCGCCGGGGCGCCATTCGCAAGAGCGGGCTCCATGGTCCATGTGGCGTCAGACTTGGCATCCTTCATCATCACGGCCATCAAGACCTGAACAATGTCAGCCGGTCCGCGCAGCGGACGTAGTGCGGCGCGGGCCTTGCGGCCGCCATCGGTGTAGGCGGTGGCCTCTGGCGCGAGCAGGCCGAGCACGGCGGCATGGTCCTGTGCAGCGGCGGCGGCCATGAAGCGCTGGAGGAGGTCCGCGACTTCAGACGGGGCGGCGTCAAAGCGCGGGCCGCTCTCCTGCAGGCGTTTGTGGGCGCGGCTGACCAGTTGGCGGCAGGCGGCTTCGGACTTGCCTGTGACGGCGGCAATTTCGTCATAGCCGGCGTCGAAGGCTTCACGCAGGATGAAGGCGGCGCGCTCGGTTTCCGACAAACGCTCCATCGCCCACAGCAAGGCGAGCTCGCATTCCTGGGCGAGGGCGAATTTCTCCTCGACGCCAAGCGAGGGAGACTCGACAATGGGTTCGGGCAGCCACGGGCCGGGATAGGTTTCCCGGCGGGCACGGGCCGAGCGCAGCGCGTCAATGGCGATGCGGGCGGCGGTGCGGCGCAGCCAGGCGCGGGGGTTTTCGATGGCTGTGCGGTCAGACCGCTGCCAGCGCAGCCATGTGTCCTGCACGGCATCTTCGGCGCCGGCCCGCTCGCCCAGCATGCGATAGCACAGGGCAGTCAGGCCGGGGCGTTCGGCCTCGAAGATGGCGGTGTCGGCGCTCATGCGGGGAGGATCACTTCTTTGCCGGCAAAGTCCAGCCTCTGGCAGGCCTTGCCATGGCCCATGCCGCGCTTGAGCACGGGATAGATCCGGCCGGAGGCGGCGGCGAAGGCACAGGAGAGGGCGGCCTGCTCCCCGAATTCGGAGATGATCTCGCCGCGCAGATCATCCGCCACCGGATCACCAGATATGGCGGCCTTGGCAAAGCGGTAGCCGAGCCCCATCGCGCCAGCCTCCAGCGGGCGGCCTTCGGCGCAGGCCTGCAGGGCGTCAGCATCTGCCCCCCCCGCCAGCGCCATGTCGACGACCAGTTGGGCGCAAGGCCCGCAATCGCCGTCAAGCGTGGAGGCGAGCAATGCGCCGGTCCACGGGATTTGTCCGGCGGGCGCGCCGCGATATTTGTAGAAGGCGGGCAAGCGGGACAGGCCCCAGGCCGCGACGGGCGAGATGTCGATGATCTCGTGCATATAGCTGGTGTCATAGTTGAAAGCGCGCTGCATCTTGCGCGCCTGAGCATGGAAGAGTTTGCGGATCATCGGGCGGTCTCCTTGCGGGCAAAATTGAGCGCGGCGGCGAGGGCGAGCCAGGCCGGCAGCTGAATGGCGGTAAGATTGGAGGAAGCGACATGATCAAGCGGAAAGCCGCGGCTGATCCAGATCCAGATATGGAAGAGCGCATGCAGGGCCGGCCATGTCGCGCCGATGATGGCGGCGGCCCGGTTACGCGCATAGGCGCCATAGGCGAGCGCCCCGGCGCTCATGCCGAAGACCAGCGCGATGTCGCGGATAAAGTGGAGGTTGAATGGCCCCATCATCGCAACGCCGGGGACGGCTTCGTACCAGAAATGCGGCGCAAACCACATGACCAGTCCATTGGCAAAATGAAACGCCGCAATGGCGATCAGGCACAGTCTCCACATGTTCATAACTCCCTGTTTCAGGAGTCAGACGAGACAGGGGTGGATTTTGTGACAGGTGAGGCCCGGCTGCCGAAAGACAAGCGGGCCTCAGACCAGGATTTACTCGCTGCTGGAGTCCAGCATGGTGAGTTCATGCATCAGATATTGACCCGTAATCTTGCGGAGTTCGGGATATGTCTTCGATGTCTCGCGTGAACTATCCTGATTGGCTTCACCCCAGGCCGCCATGAACGCATCATATTTTTCCCTGGAAGGGCCGATATCTGCCATGCTCGCATACTTCACGCCGAGGAGGATGTTGAAGTGTCCACTGTCCGGCATGGCGCTGACCATGATGGTGTAGTCTTCAATATGGCCGAGTGATTTGGCCACGTCATTGGATTCAACCCATGTGGATTTGATGCCTTCGAGGTAATAGTCCCCCATATTGGAATCGACCTTGATTGTCGCGATCTCCCACACGGTATCGCTGATCGTATAATCTTCGTATGCGTTCAATTGCGCCAGTGCCGGAGTCGCGAAAGCCGTCAGCGCTGCTGACAAAAGTAGTCCCTTGATGTTCATTATCTGTCTCCAAGACGAAAGAGCGCCTGCGCGCTCGTCAGTGGCCCCACCGCCACCATGACAACAGGTTAATGTTGGTTAACGTCCGAGGCAAGCAAAAGACGGTCCGTAATCAAATAAAAATAGTCAGAGGGCGGCGTATTTTGCGTGCCGGTCATATCTGGTACTGATGCGGCTGTTGCAGGTCGCGTACTCAGGAGGCCGTCCCTTATGAGCTCGCCAATTCAAGCGCTTCCGCAGCGTCCATCCATTCGGTTTCAGCGGTTTCGGCTGCGCTGACATGTTTTGCGCGGTCTTTCAGGAGTTTTTCCAGTTCGTCCGCAGGAGGTGTGCCGCTGGCGAGCTTGGCGTCGATCTTCGCAATGGCGGTGTTCGCCTTTTCGAGCCGGTCTTCGGCGTCGCGGGCTGTTTTCTTGAGGGCGCTGAGGCGTTTCTTCTCTTCGGGAGTGATCTCCTTCGGAGCAGCCGGCTTGGCCTGTTTGGCAGGCTTGGCCCCCTTGGTGTCGTCGCGGTCGGCCTTCATGACGAGGGCGCGATAGTCGGCAAGGTCGCCATCATAGGGCGCGGCGCGGCCATTATTGACCAGCCAGAGCCGGTCGGCCGTGGCCTCGGCAAGGTAGACATCGTGGGTGATGAGCAGGACCGCGCCGGGGAATTCGTTCAGTGCGTAGATCAGCGCTTCGCGGCTGTCGATGTCGAGGTGGGACGTCGGCTCGTCGAGGATCAGGATGTGCGGCGCGGCCGATGACATCAGGCCGAGCAGGAGGCGCACCTTTTCGCCACCCGACAGCTTCTCGACATTGGTTTCCACTTTCTCGTGGCTGAAGCCCATCGCCGCGGCAGCTGCACGGACTCGCGCTGGCGGTGTGCCGGGCGGCATGATGCGCTGGACGTGCATCAGCACGCTGTCACCTTCGGAGAGTTCGTCGAGCTGGTCCTGCGAGAAGTAACCGATACGGACCGCCTTGGGCACGACCCGGTCGCCGCCAATCAGCGAGAGGCGTTCGCCGATGGATTTGACCAGCGTCGTCTTGCCTTGTCCGTTTGCGCCGACAATCGCGATGCGGTCGTCCGGGTCCAGACGAAGGTTGACCTTGTCGAGGATGACTGCGTCCTCGCCGTAGCCGAGGGTGGCATTGCGCAGCTCCAGCATGGGTGGGGCGAGCTTGTCCTTTGGCGGGGCAAAGTGGAACGGCGTCGTGCGGTCACCCACCGGGATGGAGATGTCCTGCATCTTTTCCAGCATCTTGATGCGCGACTGGGCCTGGCGAGCCTTGGAGGCCTTGGCGCGGAACCTGTCCACGAAGGCCTGCAAGTGTTCGCGGTCCTTGTCCTGTTTGGCTTTCTGGGATTCCAGCTGGGCGAGCTTGGCCGCGCGCAGTTTCAGCCAGTCATCATAGCCGCCCGGCGTGATTGAGAGCTTGCGGTGCTCCAGCGCCATTGTGTGCGTGACACAGCGGTTCAGCAGCTCGCGGTCATGGCTGACGATCAGGACGGTGTACGGATATTTCTTGATATAGGTTTCGAGCCAGGCCGCGCCTTCAAGGTCGAGATAGTTGGTCGGCTCATCGAGCAGCAGGAAATCCGGCTGGGAGAACAGGACACCGGCAATCGCCGCGCGCATACGCCAGCCGCCGGAGAATTCTTTCGTGGCGCGGCCAAGGTCTTCAGTGGTGAAGCCGAGGCCGTTCAGCACTTCGGCGGCGCGCGCTTCGGCGGTCCAGGCATCAATGTCGAGCAGGCGCTCATGGATTTCACCGATGCGGTCGGGGTCGGTCGCGGTCTCGGATTCCTGCATCAGGGCGTGGCGCTCTGTGTCAGCGGCCAGCACGACGTCGAGAATGGTCTCGTCAGTGGCGGCGACCTCCTGCGCGACCCAGCCGAGCCGGGCGCCGGTATTCAGGCGGATGGCGCTGTCATTGCGCGGGTTTTCCACATCCTCGCGGATCAGGCGCAGCAGGGTGGATTTGCCCGTGCCGTTGCGGCCCACAAGGCCGACTTTCCAGCCGGCCGAGATCTGCGCCGTGGCAGATTCAAACAGGGGCCGGGCTTCGACCTGAAAATCGAGATTTGAAATGGTAAGCATGCGCGGCGGTCTACTAGAGACTACCGTGAAAGCAAGGGCGTGGGTGCGCTATCGGATGATGCGGGCGATCCCGGGCAGATTGCGGGCATCTGCGGGCGGGAGAGATCAGAGAGTATGCCCGCCATGCCACCAGTAGGGGGAGAACTGTAAATGGCATGACGGGCGGTTCGCTGCATTACTCTGGGGGGAGGGGGACAAACGCAGCGAACGCAAACCTCTCTCTCCAACCAGATATAGGTAGCAGGCTGGCCGGGTCCAAGCGGCTCACGCCTTCGTGAAGCGTGAAGTTTGGGTAATGTTGGAGGAGAGCCCTCAAGCACCCCGGCGCGGGGTCAGGGGGCGATGTCCCTGGCAAATATTTCGTTCATGCCAAATGTTTCAACGGTGGTCACAAGGTCAGTTACTCGGCCGTCGACTTGCGCATTGCGAAGCTTCAGCGCCTTGAGACTATCCGGAACGCTTCGCAGCGCGCGAACGCCTTCGGCCAATTCATCGGCGCTGGCGTCTATTGCGCCGCCTCATGTGTTATCTCAAGTGCGGTGTCGATCAGGCGATGAATCTCAGCGAGCTGGGCTTCCCATGGCAGCAAACCGTCGCGCAGGTAAGCGTCATAGGCGTCAAGGTTTTCGGCCACCGCATTCAGAAAGGCTCGATCCTCTCTCATAGCTTCCAAATCGCAGTCGGGTCGTGTCTGCATTTCGCCCAGCTCGGCGTCAAAGACCGGTTGAACCTTCACAAGCTCTGGTCTGAGCATCAGCAAATTATTCGCCAGGGCGTGATCTTTCTCGATATAGGCCAAAAGCGCTTCAACGCGTTGCTCATAGTCAACAAGTGCTGCGCGTAGCGCCGGGTCCCTGATAATGGAAAGCCGCCCGGCATTTGTCAGCTCCGTGACCGAGGGCAAACTGAGGACGTTGATATTGTAGTAATGAGAGGTGGCGATCGCCATGCATTCGGCTTGAGTCAGCCGGTCTCGCTCAACAACGTCAAAAATGACTTCGGTCGCTGAGCGAAGATCATCAACGACAGACACCCTGCGCGCACGAACGCGCTCTGACGATTGCTCAACCCTGACAATATCAGGGTGCAGGCGTTCCATGAAATCGGCCTCGGCGACCCGGTTGCCGCGCACCACGTTCCAGTTGTTCACCTGCAGACCGAGGAAGACACCCAGCACGACAATCAGCGTTTCGATGACGACCGTGAACCAGTCCCGCCTGCGGATCGCATTGGTGAGACGGCGGAGGATCATGGGGCGACCCCGTCATTGCGAAGCCCGTCGATCACGACTTCGAGGCTGGCGATGTTTCCGCCAATATTGTTGCGCACGGTGGCAACCATGGAATACTGGTGGCGCAAGGCTTCCCGAATTGACGGCGAAGATTTCAGTTCATGCGCCGTTGCCTCGAGCAGGGCCTCATCCACATCTATACGACACTCCTCCACAAAGCCGGTAATGGTGCCGGCTTCGCCGACCGTGTCACTGCACCCTTCCCTGATCGCCAGCTGGAGGGGCAGCGGAATGAGTGCCCGGACTGCAAACCTGTAGGGCGTGCCCTGCAGCAGGCTATTGGTCTCGTCGTTCAGATCCTGAAACTTGTAATATTCGGACAATCCATCCGCCACCTCCTGGCTTGGCAGCAGGCCGAGATGCCCGGAAGAGACGATCTGATCCCACGTCGCCCGGTCGGTCGGATTGTTGCTGAACTCGCTCGCCCGGTAAGCGGCGGCAACGAGGTCCTTCGGGTTTGCATCAGGGCTGGCCAACAGCCGATCGGCCTCCACGACACTCGCGAGCACCTGATCATAATAGGCGAGCAGAACCAGATTGTCGGCCAGGTCCTGTTCAAGGTCGGCGACCAGACGAATTGTGTATTGGTCACCCAGCTCCCGGTCTGCCCGCGCGCCATTCCAGTTGCCAAGCTGGATACCGAGGAAGACACCGAGCACGACGATCAGCGTCTCGATCACCACGGTGAACCAGTCCTGCTTACGCAGCGCGGTGGTCAGTCGGCGAAGGATCATGAGGCCCGCTCCCGCTCTTCCGCGAGGAGCTGAAGGATGTCTTTGATCTGGTTACGGAAACGGATCAGGAACAGGTGATAATTGTCCTGGGTAAGATATGCGTTCTGCAACGCAATGTGGATATCCGGATCCTCGAGCAGGACCGTGTGATCGACTGTTTCCACCGCTCCGATCTGGGCGAACGTCTCGGACGGGGTGCCCGGTGCAACCAGTGTTTTCGCCTTGAAAAGCACACGTGCCAACTCATCGACCGGCGCGGTGAAGGAGCCACTGAAAACTTCGCGGCCAAATTTGATCGAGCTGTCGAATTCGTAGAGCCTGTCTCGCAGGTTGCCATTCGCGATCAGGCGCATGCGCCCGGTAGAGACGAGCTCCTGAAAGGCCGCCGAAGGTCCGGGGAACGTCGCCACAGAGTCCACGAGCGCGAGGTCTTCGTTTAGCGTCTGCTCATTGAGGTCGCCGGTACGAATGCCCGTGATGAGCCGGCTGGTTGCTTCCAGCACCAGGGCTTGCTGGCCAATACCGCGATTGGTGAGCGTGAGCTGCAGCTCGAAATCACGCTCCAGCCTTTCCAGAACATTCTGCGTATCTGCCTGCTCGAACCGCGCCTGGTTCCAGTTATTGACCTGCAGGCCGAGGAAGACACCGAACATGACGATCAGCGTCTCCACCGCGACGGTGAACCAGTCCTGCTTGCGTAGCGCGGTGGAGAGGCGGCGGAGGATCATTTCGCTATGTCCCATCCGCGCGCGCCGATTTCTTGGGCGAGCGCCTGTTCGGCCTCGTCGACACGGTCAAGGACGGCGTTGTTCCAGTGGTAGAGGTTGCGCGTGGCTTCCCGTGTATTGCCCACGGCTGAAAAAAATTCAAAGTCCTGACAGGCTCGCTCCAGCTCGAATTCCAGATTCTCCCAGCGTTCCCAACGCCCCGAATCGACGCCTTCCGGACTGTCAAAATAGTAGAAGCGCCGCGCATAACTGGTCCACGGCGCGGCGTGCTCGAGCCATTGGGGTTCGACGCGTAGCTGGCCGTCGGATTCCTGAGACATCAGATTGATAGCCTCACGTACGTCGGGGTTTGAGATCACTTCGAACTGGCCGGATGCCCGCAGCTGGTCCACCAACTCCCTGTCGACAACCGCAAAATTGTACTTTCCCAGCGAACCGAGCGCCGCGACCACCGCCTGCCGATCTGTTTCGGCTATTTCGCAAGTGGCGAGGCTGGACAGCAGCACACCTTCATTCTCGACCTGACGTGCCAGGAACGAGCCCGAACTCCGGATGGCTTCAGCGCTTCGCTGCATGTCGCTATGCAGACGCAAGATGTACTGGCGCTCCATGGACCGCTCGCCGCGGGCCTCATTCCAGTTATTGACCTGCAGGCCGAGGAAGACACCCAGCACAACGATCAGCGTCTCGATCACCACGGTGAACCAGTCCTGCTTGCGCAGCGCGGTGGTCAGGCGGCGGAGGATCATGGGATGATCTCCGGATTCAGGGGTTGATTCAGCAGCGAACCTTCAGGTATCGATTGATCGGTTCTCAAACAGCTTGCGGAGAATTCCTTTCCGGACTCAAGCCTTTCTGTCAAACAGGCAGACCAGCTTGAAAGGCGCCGGACCTCGCCCCGATACTCACGCAACCGCTCCATGTTCGCCTGGTATGTTGGCCGCAGTGATTTTCCGTCTGGTGTATAAAAATGCATCGAGTCAGATTTTTCATAGGGCAGGATCTCTGTCTCGACGAAGGTTACATAACGAACGTATTTTTCCCCTACGCCGTCCAACTCGGAGTAGTAGAAGTTCAAATCAAAGAGCATGACCGGATCAAACAGGCCTGCGATGTCCATTTGTTGTAGCACTGTCCATGTGAGGGGGGCCTTGTCCGATCCGTCAATCCGGAAATAGAAGGGGACCGGCTGCTCGCCGCGTTCGTAGGCCGCGTGCCAGACGGTAAGCCCTGTGTCGATCACGCGAACTTGCAATTGCTCCTGAACGTAGATGGCGTCTCTTAGGTCGGTGGCCAGCGCCCTGATAATCTCGGCCCGGCGCGATTCTGCCGCACGCGCCTCATTCCAGTTATTGACCTGGAGGCCGAGAAATACTCCGAACATGACGATCAGTGTCTCGATCACAACGGTGAACCAGTCCTGCTTGCGCAGGGCGTCTGTCAGGCGGCGGAGGATCATGTTCTGGCCTCCTCACTGAGAGTCGCGAGATAGTCGTCGAGTGCCCTCTCAACCTGTGCCAGATAGTCAACATAGATGGCCTGCAAGACGGCCACATTGGCGGCGAGACCGATGATTTCGGTATTCCCGCAAATCTTTCCGGGGGTCAGCAATTCATAGCTGCCGGGATCGTAGCCCCCCATGGGGACCACCACGATTTCGCTGCGGCCAGTCAACGAAACCCCGGCCACTCTTTGCGCTTCCCGATTGGCGTCCTGTTTTACGCGGATATAGCGTTGCCACTGGCGATCGACGAAACCCATTTCATCCGTCATGGTCTGAATATTAGCGCGGATACTGGTCGACCGGATAAGCGACAGACTGCCTGTATTCAGCGCTTGCTCAGCGTTTGCCAGGGAAAACCGTGGCGGCGGAAAATCCGCGATACTGATAATCAGGATCGTCAGTTCGTTCCCCATGGCCATGCAGGAGTCTTTGTCCCTGAGCGCCAGGGCGAACCGGGCAGCATCATCGCTGATCCCCTGATGGACCTCTATGTAACGCGACATTTCGCTGCGCGCTGTGGTGGCCTCAGACACTATCCGGGTCATCAAATCAGCCGCCTGTCCCCTGTCTGCGCGCGCGTCATTCCAGTTTGCGACCTGAATACCGATGAACACCCCGACCACGACGATGAGGAAATCGAGCGCCACCGCGAACCAGTTCTGATCTTTTACATGTTTGGTCAGGCGGCGGAGGATCATGGGTTTCTGCCTGCGATGGTGCGGAGACTTTTTAGCGTGTCCGCATTGACGGTTTCGAGATCGGTGATCGCGGTTTCCAGGTCGGCGAAGCGGATCTGCAGCGCTTCCACAATTCCTGCGTCAGTGCGTAACAGCGTGGCGGCAGCGGCGATGGCATCCGGCGCAAGCCCCAGTTCGCATGGATAGGCCAGCGAGCCGATGATCGCATCATAGTCGCCAGTCGGTGCGAACCGGTCGCCGCACTTTTCAAGCAGCGCCTGCTGGACATCGGCAGGCACGCGGCGCCGGAACAGTGTCCTTATGGGCGCCTCACGCCCCTCGTCGGCAATCACATCGATCAGCGTCGTCGTGTAGATAGAGACGGCCGTCGCTCGAAGCTTATCACTCGCGATCAGCCCGATATCGCCAGTCGAGATCAGCTCGTCAAACGTCGCACGGTTCCGGTCCATGTATTTGTACTGGGTCGCGCGATAGGCGCTGACCAGGAATTGCTCATCAGACAAGGGCCCCGTGCCCGACAGTGCGTCGATCGCAGCCTTCGCTCCGGCGCGGACGTCCCGATTGTAGGCGATCAGGTATTCATAGGCCCAAGCTTCATAGCGCAGGTCCTGCGTCAGGCGCTCGCTGAACACGGCCGCGCGCTGGCGCGTTTCGCGATCGTCGTTCCAGTTCGACGCCTGCAGGCCGATGAACACACCCGTCACCACAATGACGAAATCCAGCCCCACCGCGAACCAGTTCTGGTCTTTTACATGCTTAGTCAGGCGGCGGAGGATCATGCCCGTCTACTCCACAGCCTGCAGCTGGTCCCAGAGATCAATCGGCGGCGTATCATTCACCATGCCGTCGACCATGTCCGCGAACCCCGCATTGAAATAGCCCCGGCAGAGCTGCCACAGGGCCCGTCCGCGCGGCGTGCCAAGGACGAAATAGATGACGCCCTGATACGTCTCCCACGATTCTTTCGTGATCGCGCCGTTCTGGTATTGCAGCCATTCATACTCGCGCGCCCGCATCTGGCCGATCATCCAGAAAAACAGCTTGGTCTTCTCCTCGAAGCTCGGTGTTTCGGTTTGCGAAAAAATGCGGCCCAGTTCGGGGAAGTCGACGAATTTGTAGACGCCGGTCTGGTCATAGGTGAGCTGCGCCTGCCGACCTTCGGAACGCATCTGCTGGGCGCCCTGATGGACCTGCAGGGCAAGATAGATGAGGGTCGCTGCTACAACGACGACACCGGTGATCTGTGCAATGAGGGCAACTTGTTCGAGGGTCATGGCTCCATCTCCAGCAATGGGGCGGTCGGCCCGGCCTTGATCAGCCCGTCGACAAGCTCGCGGAAGCCGGGCGGGAAGTGATGGCGGCGCGCCTTCCAGAAGCCCTGATAATATTTGGAAGCCAGATGGTCGCGAAAATGGTTTTGCGAATGCAGCCAGAAGTCTTCCTCGAAGACCTTCTTGCGGGCCTGGTAATGCATCACCTGATAGCCGCGTGTGACCATTGTGTAGAACACGTTGAGCCGCGTCCTGTCAGCGGCTTCAAACTCCTGTGGATCCGTGTCCAGCCCCCGCAGGAACAGATCGACCATTCCGGCTTCGCTGAGGATTTTCATATGGTCGCGGAAGATGTCATAATAGCCAACCGCCGCTGCGATGCGCTGCTGGTCGGCAGAGTGTCTGAGCTGGAAACCGACGAAGATCAGCGACGCAATCACCGCAACCGACGAAATAATCCCGGCAACGAAATAGAGCTGTTCCAGCGTCATTCTTGCGCCCCCTCATCTGTTTCGTCGGCCGCCGCTTCTGCCGGCACTTTCAGTGCGTCCAGGTACCCGACGAGGAAATCCTCATCGAGGGCGGCGATGATCGGGCCGGCGTCCCTTTGCATCGCCGTGCCTTCCCAGCCGGGGGCCTGCAGTGCCCACCAGTGTTTGGCGAACCGCGATCCGAAATAGAAGGGGGCGGTGTTCGCGATATGCTGGCGCACGCGCTCGTCCGAGATCAGCCCGGCATCGCGCATCATGAACATCTGGTCCCATTGCAGCATGATCGCGACGAGGACGCTGCCAACCGCCTGGTTCTCGGTGTCGCTCAAGGCTTCCGGCGTACGGATCGCCTTGACCCAGATGACCGACATCTCCGGCCTGGCGATGTTGAACTCGATCTGGGCCAGCAAATCATTCTTCTGCTGGTCCATCGCCGCGCGCGTCAGAGCCGCGTTCTGGCGAACTTCCACGATCAGGACGACAAGGCCCAGCAGGACACCGACATTCGCGGCAAGGGTCAGCCAGCGATTGAGCCGCTCCAGCGGGGCTGGGTGCGGCGCCGCGGGTGGCACTGTCGGGGAAGTCGCGGCGGGCGGTAGAGGCGGTGGATCAACACGCGCTTGCTTGCGTCGCAGACGGGACAGGACGGTTGGAAGTTTCACGAGGCGTCCGGCCTCGCACAATTTGTCCCAAGATGATCAGACATGTCGTCCGCCAGCATGTTTTCGTCCCCCAGCCGCGCACTTTAGGCCGGGAATGGGGGGTGACAAGTATTTTCCGGGGAGGCTTAACGCCCGACATATATCAGCGTGCCTTGCGGGACGAGGGTCATGAAGGTGTCGAGGTCGGTGCGCGAAAAGGCGATGCAGCCATTCGAGCGCCCCAGCTTGCCATAGTTGTCGATCATCGCAGGTTCGGCATAGGCGGCAGAATGGATGACGATGGCGCGACGACGGGCATTGGCATTGGTCTTGTCGAGGCCATCGAGACGCAGCGAGCGGCCATGCTTGCCGTAATATTCCTCGGCCGTGAGATAGGCGCCTTGCGGACTCGCCGAGGAGCCGGGCACATCAGAGAAGGCATCAAGGAAGCCATCATGATCCTTGTCGGAACCTCGGCCATGCGTGGTGCGATAGGCGTTGACGAGGCCGGTTTCGAGATCGACCACGAAGAGGCGTTTCTGCGCAGAATGCAGGCCGTAATCGACGATGACCAGTCGGCTCGGATTGGTTCGGTCGGAATGCCGGCTCATCGCCTGTATGGCCTCGCCCAACAATTCCGGTCGGATCATGCGATCGGGATCAATCTCGGCGGCGTGCGACGGGAGCGGAAGGAAACAGAGATAAAGCAGGATCAGCAAGCGGCGCATGGGCTATCGGGCTTTCGAGCGTGTGAACGAGGTGTCGATTGGCTGGACGGGGAGCCGGATGAAAGACGCCGCGAAGACGCCGGAAGACAAATACGATTTCGCGGGCGAGGATGACAATCATGACCGCCACGAGGGTGAGCATGGCAAAACTGAGCAGGGCGAGGGCGGTGACGAGTGTTTCCAATTTTCGCACAGTGCGAACCTTTCATGTGAGCTGGCCAATGCGGACGTCGCGGAAGGCCTTGGCGTCGCGTAAGCCGTGAGTATGGTGTGACAGCAAAACTTGTAGAAAAGAGGGCAGAAAATGGCCGAGGGAGAAACCGCTGCAGAATTGTTCACGGGCACCAAGCCTGTGGTCGAGTCGCACAAATTCGATGAGGCGAAGCTCGCCGCGTGGATGGAGGCCAATGTCGAGGGTTATCAGGGCCCTCTGGAAGTGCGCCAGTTCAAGGGCGGACAGTCCAATCCGACCTACCAGCTGGTCACACCCAACAAGAAATATGTCATGCGCCGCAAGCCGCCGGGCAAGCTGTTGCCGAGTGCGCACGCCGTGGACCGTGAATTCCGCGTGATTTCCGCGCTTTACCCGCTGGGATATCCCGTCGCCCGGCCTTATGGCCTGTGCACCGATGAGGGCGTCGTGGGCACGATGTTTTACGTCATGGACATGGTCGAGGGCCGCATTCTGTGGGATGGCACGCTGCCGGAATATGAGCCTGCTGAACGTCGCGCCATCTATGAGGCAAAGGTGAAGACGTTTGCCGATCTCCACAATGTCGACTGGCGCGCCGCAGGCCTGGAAGGCTTTGGCAAGGAGGGCGATTATGTGGCCCGCCAGATCCATCGCTGGACGAAACAGTACAAGGCATCCGAAACCCAGCATATCCCGGAAATGGAACAACTGATCGAATGGCTGCCCAAGAATATTCCACCGGGCGACAAGACCACGATCGTGCATGGCGACTACCGTCTCGACAATATGGTGCTGCATCCGACCGAGCCAAAAGTGATCGCGGTGCTGGATTGGGAGCTTTGCACGCTGGGCGACCCGCTCGCGGACTTCTCCTATCACCTCATGAACTGGGTGATGCCACCGGGGGATTCCTCGCGCGGTTCGATCATGGCGATTGATGACCTCGCGGCCTGGGGCATTCCGAGCATGGACGAATATGTCGACATGTATTGCAAGCATACGGGCCGCGATGGCTTGCCAGAGCTCGACTATTACTTCGCCTATAATGGCTTCCGGCTTGCGGGAATCCTGCAGGGCATCATTGGGCGCGTCCGCGATGGCACGGCCAACAGTGCCAATGCCGAGTCGAACGCCGCGCGGGTGGTGCCGCTGGCGCAGTTTGCGGCCGAGTATGCGCGCCGGGCCGGGATGCCGGGGTGAGTTCCGTCCCGCCCGGCCTGCCGGGCAGCGGGTCTGATTACCGGTATCTGAGCCGCCGTGACATCTGGCTGTTGACGCTGGCCTGCGCGGTGGTGACGGCCAACGCCTATTACATCCATCCGATCATCGCTCTGGTGGCGGACGATTTTGGCGCGTCGCCGTCGGAAATTGGGTTGGTGCCTGCGTTCAACCAGATTGCGCTGGCGCTCGGCATTTTCCTGTTGCTGCCGCTGGGGGACCGGTTCAGCAACAAGCGGCTGGCGACCGTGTTTGCCGCAGGCCAGTTCGCGGGCATGCTGGCCATGGCATTCGCAACCGATTTCCGGCTGTTCATTGCAGGTTCGACATTTCTCGGATTTTCAACGATCACGCCCTATTTGCTGCCGGCCTATGCGTCGAAGCGCGTGCCGCCCGAACGGCTGGGACAGACCATGGCGATGCTGACCACGGGCGTCATCTCCGGCATTCTCGTTGCGCGCGTGGGCGGCGGCTGGCTGGGTGAGCATTATGGCTGGCGGTCGGTATACTATGTTGCTGCAGCATTGATGGGCGGGGTGACGCTGTTGCTGCCGCAGATCATGGATGAGCGACAGGGGCGCGGCGATGCGCAGGAACAGCAAAGCTATGTCGGACTTGTCATGTCTGTGTTCCCGGTTGTGCGGCGACACCCGGAAGTTCTGCTGTCTGGTGCGATGCAGGGGCTCGGCTTCGGTGTCTTCCTGGCGGTGTGGCTCGGGCTCGGCCTCTACCTGACCAGTCCTGAAATGGGCTATGGTGCTGATACGGTCGGCTATCTGGCGGCGCTTGCCCTGATCAATGTGTTCACCACGCCGTTCTTCGGTGGTTGGGCCGACCGGATCGGGCCCCGACGGCTGAGAGCATTCGTAGCGCTGGTGCAGTTTTCCGGCGTCTGCCTGCTCGGCGTGTTCGGCCACAGCCTGTGGATGTTGCTGGTGCCATTAATGCTGATGAATGTGGTCGGGCCGCTGATTGATGTGACCGGGCGGATGACGTTCCTGAATCAGCCGCCGGAAGTGCGCACCCGTCTGATGACAGCATATATTGTGCTGATGTTCATCGGAGGCGGGCTGGGCAGCTGGACGGGCACATCTGTTTATGAACTCTGGGGTTGGCCGGGCACCGCAATGATGGCGCTTTGCTTGTCAGCTACCTTGTTGGTGTTGGCATTGATTGCTGTGCGGCTGGATCCAAAACGGTCGAAAACACATGCTGAGGAGGACGCAGATGGCTGACAGTGAGGGCCCACGCCCGACCTTCTGGATACCAACCCAATCGACAGAGGACCCCAACCGGTTTGAATTCGTCGCGCGCCAGAGCGCCTGTGCGGGACCGCCAGACCGGCAATTCCTGATGGGCGGCGTGTCCATGGCCGCAGGCGTGCATGCATTGGAGACTGCGATCGGGCGCCCTCTGCTATGGGCAACGGCACAGTTTGCGGGCGGCGCGACGCTGAACTCGCGCATCGACATCACGGTGCGCAAGCTGGCCGAGGGAAGGACCGTTGTGCAAGCGGTTGCCGATTTGACGGAAGACGGTCGCTCGGTCTTGCACGTTTCAGCCGCCTTGGGCGGATGGGATGACAGCGAGGGGCGGCAGTTTTTGAACATGCCCCCTGTGCCGCCGCCAGCGGAATGTGCGGAAAGTCACGAGATTCCCTTCTCGCGCGACGACAATCTCGCCGGGCGGATCGAGCGCCGGTCTGCGCATCAGGATGATGCGACAGCGGAGGAAATGGTCTGGGTGAGGGTGAAGGATACCGGACCCGCGGATGCCGCGCGACTGTCGCTGATCTCAGACTTTTTCCTTGGCGCACATACCCGCACGCGAGGCGGGCGAAGCCTCGACAACACAGTGCGCATCCACGCGCTTCCGAAGACAGACTGGGTGCTGAATGTGACGCGTATGTCGGGTTTTGCTGCCGGCGTCGCTCATGGCGTGCTGTACCAGTTCGGAGAAGACGGCACCTTGCTGACAACGGCCAGCCAGACAGGCCTGTTGCCGCCGCGATAAACCTTGCCGGAACACCCCAGATAGAAGACGATGAATGACGGAGGAAACATGACAGAGACATTCAAGGGGCCATTGCGCGCGCCCGCTCAGATGCTGCAAGAGCAATCTTATGATGGGCACAAGAGCCTCCATGATGACAGCGAAGCGGAGCGCCTCGGCATCAAGGCCGGGCCGATTGAAGGGCCGACGCATTTCTCGCAATTCGTGCCATACCTTGCCGAAATCTGGGGCGACGCCTGGTTCGAGCGCGGCTGTTTCTCCAGTCATTTCCTGAACATGGTGTTCGAGGGTGAGAAGGTGCGTGTCGAAGTCGATCGCCCAGCGCCGGGGGCGACGCGGACAATGTGCCGGGCGTTCAAGGAGGATGGTACGCCGGTGCTGGAGGCCAGCGCGTCGATTGGGCCGGATCATGGTGAGACATTGCTCGAAGCGCGCATGGCAAAGCTGCGCCCGGCGGGAGACCTCGTGATCCTCGCCGATATGAAAGTGGGCATGACCGGCGCAGCCGACGAGACGGTTACGATGGGCCCTGATCAGCATATGGGAAATCTCTATCCCTTCTCACTGGCTGACAAGTTGAAGGTCATCACAGAGCCGATGAATGTATACTCTGATGGCGCTGCGGGGCCGTGGGGCAAACCGATTGTGCCCCTGGAAATGGTCAGTGTGCTGGGAAACTACTCCAACCGGAATTCCAAATTCCCGGTCAAGCAACCTGCGATTGGTCTGTTTGCCGATCTGGAAATTCGCATGGTTGATGGGCCGCTTCTGGTGGGAGAGACCTATCTGTTGCGTCGCGAGGTCGTGGCACTGTCGGAAAGCCGACGGGTCGAGAATTACTGGATCCGCACACGCTTCTTCGATGCGGCGGGCGAAAAGCAGGTCGCCGAGATGCTGCTGAATCATGGCGTGATGAAAGCGAGCTATCCGCACTATCCTGCCGACCGGCTGCCGGCCTGAGGAGGATCGCATGAAGGGATTGCTGTATCAGGGCACGCGCGACATTGCTTATGGCGAGGCGCCCGAATTGAAACCGGAAGATACGCGTAGCGCCATCGTCAAGATGACCGCCTGCGGGATATGCGGGTCGGACCTTCATATCTATCAGGGCCACGGTTTCAGCGAGGAGACTGGCTATTGTGTCGGGCACGAAGCCGTGGGCGAGATTGTCGAGACGGGCAGCGGCGTGTCGCGATTCAGGACAGGCGACCGGGTCATGATCTCGGCCGCTGTGGGCTGTGGCGCGTGCCTGCCTTGCATGTCGGGCAATATGAATGAATGCGACACGCATGGCGGGCGTTGCTATGGGCTCGGCCCCGGCCTGCAGGGCGTGCAGGCCGAATATGCGATGGTACCGGTCGCGGATTTTGGCCTGGCGCGCATTTCGGACGGGATCAGTGATGACCAGGCCGTTCTGTTGACGGACAATTTGCCAACGGCCTGGCATGGGCTGAAGGGTGCGGACATTCATCCCGGTGCGACTGTTGCCGTGGTCGGGTGCGGTCCGATTGGCCTGATGGCCGTGGAAGGCGCATTCCTGATGGGCGCGGCGAAAGTCTATGCGGTCGATCTGGTTGCGGAGCGGCGCGCCATGGCAGAGGCGATGGGCGCGATTGCGCTCGATGCGAGCGAAGCCAAGGCCGTGATCGAGGAACAGACCAGAGGCCGGATGTGTGACAGCGTCGTGGAATGCGTCGGGGCAGACCCGGCGATCCATCTGTCGCTGAAACTGGCCAAGGCGGCGGGCACGGTTTCTTGCATCGGCGTGAACCAGACGATGGACTTCAAATTCCCGATGGCGCTCGCCTTTATCAAGAATTTGACCTTCCGGACGGGCACCTGTTCGGTGCCGCAGCATTGGCCGGAATTGATTCCGCTGGTGCAGGCGGGCAAGCTGGCCCCGGAGCGCACCATTACCCACCATATGCCGCTGTCGGAAGGGGCAGAGGCGTATCGTATGTTTGACGCACGCGAGAATGGTGCGATGAAAATGATCCTGACACCTTGAGGGAGGGCTGACCTGATGACTTCGATGATGAGCAAACTGGCTGCGAGCGCGGCGCTGGTAACCGTGATAACCGGCGCAGCACTGGCCGAGACAACCCTGATTCATGCCGGGCACGTGCTGGCCGAACCGGGGGAAGGTTACCTGACCCGCCAGACGATTACGGTGGAAGACGGCGAGATCGTCTCGATTGAAGCGGGCTACAAGCGCGCGCCGCGGGGGGCGGACCTGATAGATCTCAAGGAGGCTTATGTCCTGCCCGGCCTGATCGACAGCCATGTGCACATCACCGGCGAGAATGGGCCGAATGAGCGGATCAAGGCGTTCGAGGACACGGATGTGGATGCGGCTTTCGATGGCGCGGGCTTTGCCTACAAGACATTGTTGACCGGCTTCACAACGGTTCAGGATGTCGGGGCCTCGAACGCAGCGATCTTCGGCCTGCGCGACGCAATTGCGAATGGCAACGTACCGGGGCCGCGTATTCGGGCCGCAGGCCAGGCGATCAGCGTGACCGGCGGGCATGGCGACATCAATGGTTATTCTCCGGAAGTCATGGCGATGTTCACCGGCAAGAATATCTGCAATGGCGCGGATGATTGCCGTCGGGCGGTGCGCCAGCAGATCAAGGAAGGCGCAGACGTCATCAAAATCACCGCGACCGGCGGAGTGCTGTCAAATACGCGGGCCGGACTGGAACAGCAGTTTACGGATGATGAACTGGTCGCGATTCTCGAGACGGCGCATTCGATGGGCCGGAAGGTAACCGGGCATGCGCATGGCAAGGGCGGCATCGTGTCGGCGTTGAAGGCTGGCATCGATTCCATTGAGCACGGCACCTATACCGACGATGAAACGATCGCCCTGTTCAAGGAGCATGACGCTGTTCTGGTTCCGACGGTGCTGGCCGGAGCGACGGTGACGGGTTGGGTCAATGAGCCCTGGCTGCCGGCACCGAGCCGGGAAAAGGCCGCAATTGTCGGGCCGTTGATGCTGGATATGTTGCGTCGCGCACATGAAGGCGGGGTCAAGGTGGCGTTCGGCACGGATACGGGCGTGTCCAAGCATGGCGATAATGCGCAGGAATTCGCGCTGATGGTGGAGGCGGGGTTCACGCCGGAAGAGGCCATCCGCGCAGCGACTGTGATTGCGTCAGAACATGTGGAGATGTCCGATGTCATCGGCACGATCACGGCGGGCAAGCATGCCGACATCATTGCGGTCATGGGAGACCCCCTGAAAGACATTACTGAATTGCAGGATGTTGATTTCGTGATGAAAGGCGGAACGGTCTACAAGCAGGCGCAATGACCGGTCCGAACTTCGCCTCAGCCGCGAAGCGTTTTGACTTTCCCAATCAATCGCCAGAGACTTGGCGATTGATGAGGAAGCGGCGCAAGCCCCGAGATATTTAGAGTGAGTTGCATGAAACGAGATCTTTTCCTTGCCCGCGCGATTGCCGGGGCTGCGCTGTTCAGTGTCGCGGCGTGTGGAGGGGAATCGGCAGATGCGCCGAAAGCAGTGGCCGCCGAAAGCGGACCTCAGTGTGTTCAACTCGCTGAAGGCGACTATTTCTGGGACGGGACGGCGTTTGTTGTCTCCAGTACACCCCCGGCATCACAACCCGCCGCCACCGAGACGCGGCCAGCAAGTGTTGGCTGGGTGGGCGCGCTAGAGCGTACCTTCCCGGATGCCGGGTTCCCGTGGATGGGCCTGCATGTCAGTGGGCCGGTTGCCGTTCTGACTGGCCTGGCGCCGGATCCGGCCGCCAAGGAGCAGGGCTTTCTGGTCGGGCAGGCGGCCCTCGAGGACAATGCCGAAGTCGCCTCAGATGTGACCCTCGTCGTGGATGGCATCTCGGTTGAAGAAGGCGAGCGGGGCGTGGGCGAGGCGCTGGCGGCATTGTCTGATGGCGAAGCCAATGCCGGGCGGTGCCAATCTGCGTTCAATGCCACGATGGATGGCCGCACGATCATGTTCCAGAGCAATCTGGCCATCATCTCGCCGACCAGCGAACGATTGCTGGATGCGCTGACCGGGGTGGCGTTGCTGTGCGATGCGTATGCCATCGAGATTGGCGGCCATACGGATTCTCGCGGCTCCAATCAATATAATGAAGTGATCTCCCAACAGAGGTCAGAAGCAGTGCGTGACTATATGATCGAGCACGGCGTCGAGGCTGAAGCGTTGACGGCGATGGGGTATGGGGAGTCCCGTCCGCTGGACAGGGCGGAAACCTACGAGGCCTGGGCAAAGAACCGACGCATGGAATTCAAGGTCTCGGAGCGACGCTAGAGCGCTCCAGGTGTGCGACCTGCCCCCGCTGTTTGGCCGCAGCGGGGGCTTTTGTTTTTGCGATCAGGAGATTGAGAGGATCAGTCCTTCGGAGGGGCTGACCTGGGCGTCGATGGTCTGCGTCCATGCTTTCGTGATTGCGTCTGCACCTTTGGCGTGGCGCGGCGTGACGAAGTCCTTCGAGGCCGTGTAGAAACTCTTCAAGGCAGAGCCGAGCCGACGATTGATCTCAGCGCCGCCGAGCGTGGCTGCGCGTTCAGCGGCATAAGTCGGCACGAAGAAGAATTCCGGCTGAGGATCTGGCAGCGCGATGGGCGAACGGTCGCCTTCCCAATCGGTCACGCCGATGACGAGACTGCGAACAAGCCGGTCTTTCAGGGCATTATGGACATCTGCCGTCAGTGTGGGGCGTCCGAGGAAATCGACAAAGGCTGTCAGGCCGCGCGCATGCAGGCGGTCGGCGTCATCATAGGTGCGGACACGCCCGTACAGGCCGGTCTTCTCCAGAAAGTCCTTGTTGCCGGGCGAGGTCAGCGCAACCGTGTCGACACCGCCGCGAACCTTCAGGCAGTGAGCCAGCGCCATGGCGGTCTTGGACGAGGCCGAGGAGATCACAACGGTTTCCGGAACCGGGTCCCCCGTTTCCATCAGGCAGTCATCAATCATCCAACCCGTCGTGAAGAGTGGACGGAAAAGCATTTGCTGGTCTTCGAGCGCGGCATCGTAGGAAGGGTCGCCCGCAGTGTTGATGTATGTGTTGTAGATGGGCGCGAGGCCCTGGCGGTGGGCGGCGCCATCCATAAAACCATGTTTGCCGACGCTGACCGGCTCAACATCAAAATGTTCGGAGATGGGGAGATATCCGTACAGGCGGTCACCCTCATTCACATGTTCAGTCTTGGATTCAACCACGGTCGCGAACCCCCAGACGGGCACACGGCCAAAGCTTGCATCTGCGGCGGGGAAGAAGTTCCAATACTGCATCTGGTCGCCAAAAGTGGCGTAGGTGACATTGTTGGCCGTCAGGGCAAACGTATCGACCTTGAGACGGGCAGCGCCGTCGGCCAGGGCAGGCAGGTCGGCTGGGGTCCAGCGCGTGTCGCGCAAATCATCACGGCGGATCAGGAAATCACTCATGTCTTCGCTTTCTTGCTCTTGCCCGTAAAGGCCGCGATTCGGTCCTGCATGTCAGGCCCAACCCCTTCGCAATTGAGTATCTCCCATTGCAGGCCACTATCCAAGTCTCGCGCGTCGGTCGCCTCCAGCAGACGCTTGTTTGCCGCATGGGAGAATGGCGAGTTGGCGAGTATGCGATCCGCCAAGTCCTGACAGGCGCTGTCGAAGTCGGCGTCTGCCACAACTTGCTCGACGAGGCCGATGCGGAAGGCCTCATCAGCACTGATCATGTCGGCGGTGAACATCAGGCGTTTTGCCGTGGCAATCCCTACACGGCGTGGCAGGCGCTGGCTCATGCCCCAGATCGGGGTAAGCGCCCATTTGGCATGTGTGTCTCCGAAACGTGCGCTTTCCGCGGCGATGATGAAATCAGCCGCGAGGGCAACTTCCAACGCACCTGTATAGCAGTGGCCGTGGACGGCCGCGATGACCGGCTTGGGCAGGCGCTCCATCAGGCGGAGCGTTTCAGAGTGCCACCCCGGTGACGGGACTTTTTCACCTTCGGCAATGTCGCCAAGATCATGCCCGGCAGAGAAGCATTTGCCCGCCCCGCGCAGGATAACGCAATTCACACTGTCATCCGTCTCGAGGTCGAGCACATGATGGCGAAGTTCGCGGAACATGCCGACCGTGAGTGAATTGAGTTTGTCGGGCCGATTCAGGGTAAGAGTCGCAAGGCCGTCTTTGTCCTGACGAAGGACCAGCGGCTCGCTCATGTGCCGAGGTCCACCATGAGGCTTGAAATGGCGTGCACGAAATTGCTGGGCGCGAGGGTTTGTTCGCCAGTCCACTTTATGTTCGGGAAGCGTGAGAGGATGTTGCGATAGGCTGAGTCCAGCTGCATGTTGGCAACGCGCTGGCCCAGGCAGACATGCGGGCCATGGCCGAACGCCAGATGTTCCTTCGCATTGGCGCGGGTGATGTCGAAACGGTTCGGTTCGGGAAACTTGGACGGGTCTCGATTGGCCGCAGCATAGTACATGACCACTTTGTCGCCCTCGGCGATGGTCTGGCCGCCAAGGTCCGCCTCCGCTGTTGCTGTGCGGCGCATATAAGTGACGGGACTGACCATGCGGATCGATTCATGGACGAAATTGGGAAACAGATCCTCGTTCGCGATCAGCTTTTCCTTCTGGTCGGCGAATTCGGTCAGAAGGCGCATTGTGCCCGACAGCGAGTTGCGGGTCGTGTCATTGCCAGCAAAGACGATCAGGAGCCAGGAACCATCAAGGAATTCGGGGCTCAGTGGCTCGCCGTCAATCTCGACATTGGCGATCGCGGACAGAAGATCGTTCTGCGGATCGGCACGGCGCTTGGCCAGCATATGTCGACCATAATCGAACATGGCCTGAATCTCTGACATGAAGGCCATGATCTGTTCGGGCGTGACATTGCCGAGACCTTCCTGCTGGGCCTGGTATTGCGAATTTTCCAGGAAGTGCATCCAGTGGACAAGTTTCGGCCGGTCCTCTGGTGGTACGCCAAGGATTTCGCACAGCGTGAATAGCGGCAATTCGGCGGAGAACAGCTCCACCATGTCGACCACAGGGCCCTGTTTCTCCATCGCGTCGAGCAGGAGGTTGACCTGTACATCAACGCGTTTGCGCAACTCCGCCACGAATCCGGGCCGGAAGAATTGCATATGTTCCATACGGAGTGTCGTATGGTAGGGACGGTCGAGATTGATCAGGCTGTTCAGGCTGGATGAGTGTAGCAGCGGATGGCGGGGCGTGTCTTCCTGACCATAGGTCATCAGGATGCCACCGCGCTGCGAGGAATAGATAACCGGGTCGAGTTCGACTTTCTTGACGAGATCATAGGAAGTCACCGCCCAGAAACCGGCGCCGACCTGTTCGGGGTGCCACATGACCGGGGCCTTCTCGCGCATTTCCGCGAAGGCTTCATGAGTGTAGCCGCCGCGGGAAGAGAAGACGGTCGGGTCCGTCAGGTCGACTGGCGGCGCGAGATCGAAGACAGGCTTGTTCTTCGGTGGCCGCGGCGCGGTATCGACCTGATAGGTCTCGGTAACGTTCTGAAGTGGCATGAGGGACCTCCGTATGGCTTTGCCGCCGGAGACCTATCAATGGCCGTCTCAGCGAGGCTTTGTGCGTTTCCTGAAAGTCAGCTTACCTGAAGGTGACCTGCTGCCAAGGCGTGACTTAGGGGCAGGCTTTTTGGAGGTGCGAGCCGGCTCGGCAGGCCGGGCAGCGTGCTCATTCGTCATCAAGTGGCCGATGGCTTGTTGTAGCAGGTCTGTCGGCACTTCCTCGACCGCGCCGGGGCGAAGATCGTCCAGCAGGAACGGGCCGTACTGCACGCGGATCAGGCGGTTCACCATGAGATTCACCGCTTCCAGCGCACGACGGACTTCGCGTTTCTTGCCTTCCGAGAGGGTGACGGTTAGCCAGCTGTTTGCGCCGGTTTCCCGATCGAAAACGGCGGTGATCGGCTTGTAGTCGACACCATCGACCGTGATGCCTTCGGCCAGTTCGGCAATCTTGTAGTCGGTCACAGTGCCCTTGGCCCGCACACGATAGGTGCGTTCAAGCTCGTTCTTCGGCAGCTCCAGGGCGCGGGCAAGCGCGCCATCATTGGTCAGTAGCAGAAGGCCTTCGGTGTTCAGGTCTAGCCGGCCGACGGTGACCACGCGTGGCAGGGATTTGGGCAACTCGTCAAAGACCGTGCGCCGACCCTCCGGGTCAACAGTGGTGGTGATGAGGCCAGCCGGTTTGTGATATCGCCAGACGCGCGTCGCATCAGGGGCCTGAATGGTCTTGCGGCCCACGCGGATCAGTTCGCGGCCTGTGACCTTGAAGGCAGGAGAGGTCAGCTTGACGCCATCGACCGTGATCTTGCCATCCTCGATCATGCGTTCGACCTCGCGGCGCGAGGCGACGCCAGCGCGCGCGAGGTATTTGGCGATCCGTTCGCCTTCGCTCCAGTCTTTCTCTTCGGCTGGACGCTTGGATTTTGGGGCTGGGCGTTGCTTGCTCGGGCTGGAAGGTTTCCGGCGCGGGCGGCCCGTCTCTCGACGCTCCGTCATGGGATATTCTTTCTGTTGCTTTAGAGCAGGAAGTGAAGGAAGGGCGCCGCAATAGCAAGGCCCAGTATGATCTCCATCGGAATCCAGATCGGGATCAGACCGGGCTCCCGGTTCTTGGCTCGGTCGAAGACCAGGGACATCAGGCGACCGGTGCCAGCGCCAACCCACCCTGCAGCGAGCGGCAGGACAACGAGCGTCGTCAGGATGTCTTCGGAACCCGTCGACAGATTCACAACCAGAATGGCCGTCATCAGATGTGCGAACAGGAACAGGCCGCCATAAGTGGCGCGAAATTCCGAATAGCCACCGGGGCGGAGCGGGTCCGGATCCTCGACGAGGCGGACAATGCGGCTGGCCCAAGCCGGGGAAAACATGGCGGACAGGCCGAGAACGGCCCCAAACAGAAGGGTGACGACTGAAATGATTTCACCGATATTCATGAGGCGCGTGCTCCGGGGTTGTCGGCTCAATCTAGAACGATTTTGCGGAATGCACAGGGTCTGAATGCTGTCAGGATGCCTTGCTGAACAAATTGATCGTCTTGGCGATATCCTGCTCCGGGCGGCCAAGCAGATAGCCCTGGCCCCTGCGAACGCCCAACAGTTTCAGTGTATTCAGCTCTGCCTCGGTCTCGATACCTTCGGCAATGATGTGAGCCGAGGTTTCTCGCGTATAAAACAGCAATGCGCCGATCAGTGCGCGACGGGCCAAGTCTGAATCCACATTCCGGGTCAGGCTCATGTCGACCTTCACATAGTCCGGATTGAGCTGGACAATGTGGCGCAGCGAGGAGTGACCGGCGCCAGCATCATCCACGGCGAGCCGCAGGCCTGCATGGCGTAATGGGCGCAGCACCTTGGTGAAGCTCTCATAGTCGTCGATGACGGCGTGCTCGGTAATTTCCAGCAGGATGCGGTCGAGCGGCAAATTCAGGAAGGTGCTCGCGAATTGATCGCTGATCACTGTGGAAGGTGAGGCATTGACGGAAATGTATTGGTCGGGCGCGATCTCGCGGATCTTTTCCACCGCCTGCCGGATTGAAGCCAGTTCCAGTTCCACGGACAAGCCGACGGCAGCCGCCTCGTCAAACCAGACATCCGGTGACCGATAAGGTTCAGCCGAGAAGCGACAGAGGGCTTCATACCCGCTGGGGTGCATCCGGCCGAGGTCAACAATTGGCTGGTAGGCAATGGCGAACGCGCTTGTATTCAGGGTCTCGAGGATACGCTCGCGCTTCTCCTCCAGGATGCGGCGTTCCTCGTAATCCTTGTCGATCTGTTGTGCGGCCAGGTTTGCGAACAAGCGCATGGTTTCCAGATCGCGATCGTTGAGACTCGTGTTCGCTTCCGGGCTGAGGCAACAGAACATGCCGTATGGCGTGCCGTCCACAAGCCGGATTGGAATGCTCATATGCGCCCCAATCGGAATTTCGCGCGTGATCGGCATGGCCAGGGCGAGGGGGTTTTTGGAGGTATCCGGAATAAGTTCGGGTAGGCGACCTTCCAGTATGTGAAGGCAATAAACATCCGTCAGGTCTCTACTGTCTCCCGGCTTGATCAGGTTTTCGAGGCCCGGTGCGTCTACATATCTAAACACGGACTCACCATCTACGAATTCCGAAATATAGGCGATCGGCATTCCTAGGTGCTGGCGAATGGCTGTCAATGCAGAGTTGATTGCCTGCCGGGATGTTTCCTCACGTCCGTCTGGAATCGTTGAAGGAAGTGAGAATCCGGTCATTCGTTCAAGCCCCTGAGACTCGCAATGGTTTACTGGCAAAGAAAACCAGTTTCAGCGGCAACCGTATCCCAGTGTCCCTTAAACTCCGTTCCACACTTCATTGAAGCCCAACACTCTTTCTTCGGACTTTCGTAAGAATTTTCGAAGGCGATTTGCCAGATCGAAAATCTATCCATCGCGACAAATTCGGCCCTTTTCGATGCGCGTGGTGCGGGTGTAGGCGTACTTGTATGGGTAACGGGGTGGCATGGCATGGCCGGGCACGAATGAAGCCGAAGATTCTGACAACGATCCAGACCTATTCGGGACCGCTCTTTGTGGCGGACCTGTTTGCAGGTGTGACAGTGGCGCTCGTCGCCATCCCGCTAAGCCTGGCGATTGCCATTGCGTCAGGAGCCGACCCGGCGGCGGGTCTTGTCACGGCAATCATCGCGGGGTTCCTGATTTCATTCCTGGGCGGCAGCCGGGTTCAGATCGGCGGGCCGACGGGCGCATTCATCGTCGTCGTGTTCGGCGTAATCGTTGCGCACGGTTATGACGGACTCGTTCTGGCGACGTTCATGGCAGGGATCATTCTGATTGTCGCCGGACTGATGAGGGCAGGCAACCTGATCAGTTTCGTTCCGGAAGCGGTCGTGAACGGTTTCACCATCGGTATCGCCATTATCATTGCGGCGAGTCAGCTGAATGATTTGTTCGGCCTGACAACTTCCGGCCTGCCGGCGGAATTCTTCAGCAAACTGGAAGTGCTCTGGGCGGCGCGCGGGACGGTAAATTGGGCATCCGTGGGAATCGGGGCTGTGACAATGGTTTTGATTGTCGGGTTGAGGCGGGTTGCACCGAAATTCCCGGGCCTGATCGTGGCCGTGGGGCTGACATCAGCGGTCGTGTATTTGTTTCACCTGCCAGTCGATACAATTGGCAGCCGGTTCGGGGCATTGCCGAGCCAGTTGCCGATGCCGAAACTGCCCGAGCTCAGTCTGGACCGTGTGACGGAACTCCTGCCATCAGCTTTTGTGATTGCCTTCCTGGCGGGTGTGGAATCCCTTCTGTCCGCTATGGTGGCGGACCGGATGACGGGCGGGCAGTACCGACGCAATGCCGAAGTGATGGCACAGGGGGCAGCGAACATGGGATCTGCATTGTTCGGTGGCCTGCCTGCGACGGGCGCGATTGCGCGCACGGCGACGAATGTGCGGGCGGGCGGAAAGACGCCTGTCGCTGGTATCGTTCACGCGTTCACAATCCTGATGGCCGTTTTGTTTGCGGCGCCCCTGGCGGGTTATCTGGCGATGCCCGCACTGGCGGGACTGTTGATGTTGACGGCATGGAACATGAGTGAGCCGCACAAATGGCGAGCTTATATGTCGGACGAGAAAGCGAATGTCGCTCTGTTGCTGATCACGCTTGTGCTGACCGTGGTGGCTGATCTGACAATCGCGATCGGCGTAGGTGTTTCTCTGGGACTCGCGATCCGTCTGCGGCGTCGGCATGTGGGGCCTGCTGATTGGAGCGAACCGGAGCGCTAGCTCGGATCAGGTGATGCCGGCGGCCTTCCAGGCCTCCTTGGGCCAGCGGCGATGCTGCCAGAACCATTGGCCCGGATTTGCGCGGACCTGTTCTTCAATGAAATCCGTAATACGCTGGACGCTGCGCTGGATGTCTGCGGTCTCGTCCCCGGTCGTTTCCGGCATGAAGGGGTCATGGAAGGTGATCCGGAACCGGGCTGGGCCTGTGCGCACGGTCGAGACGGGCACGATCGGCACACCGTATTTCATGGCAAGCCGTGTCGGCCCCGGCGCGGTCATGGCGTCATGCCCGAAGAAGGGGACGGCGACGCCCTCATTGAATTTCTGGTCGTTCATCAGCGCGATGGTCTGGCCCTTGGCCAGAGCACGCATCAATTCGCGGGTGCCGACGCCTTTGGGTGCGTTGATCTGGGTGCCATAGGCCGCGCGGAGATCCGAAATGCGTCGATCAATATGGGGGTTGTTCAAGGCGCGATAGGTCATCACCGCGTCCGGCAGGCGCTGGGTGATTGTGGCAGGCATGATTTCCCAATTGGCGAAGTGGCCGGAAATGAAGACCGCACCCTTGTCGCTGGCCTTCAGGCGATCCAGCACGTCAAGACCGACAATGTCTACTCTTCCAGACGTGTACGGATCGATGGATGGCAGGTGCGGCAGCTCGCCTGCGACGCGGCCGGCACTCTCCCATGCATCGAGTGCGGTCTGCTCGATCTGTACATCTGTCCAATCCGGAAAAGCGAGCCGGAGATTGCGCTTCACTGTCTTGTGCTGGGAAAGGCGCGGGCCGATCTTCTTCATCAGCCAGCCACCAAAATTGGAGGCACGATCTGGGCCGAACAGCTTCATCGGCCCCCAATAGAGTAGATCCCAGCCAATGGTTTCCAGCCGCCACTGAACGCGCTGCCAAAACGTCGCACGATTGTCGATATCTTTTGGGCGAATATATTTCGGGGCGGTCTGGGTCATGAATTATCTGGATAGAGGAGCGGGTTGAGCAGCGCGTCAAGTTGGCGGATGTCATCAAACTCTGCGGTGACCGGGAATTGCAGGATGCCGCCACGATCATCAGGATGGATGCGGACATAGTCCTTGCTGGTCGTGATCAGGCGCGCGCCGCGGGATTTTGCGAGCTTGTGGAGGAAGCCGAGTTCCTTCGGGGAATAGTCGTGATGATCCGGATAGCCGACCGCTTCGCTGATATCGCCGCCATGATCTTTCAGGCTCTCAAAGAATTTCTGCGGACGTCCGATGCCCGCGAATGCCACCAGCGGGCCAGACGGCGCTGGCCCCGACGGGACAATTCTGGCGCGCAGCACGGGCAGGCCGCTCTGCTGCACGCGTTGAGGGACATCGCCATCCCCCATCAGGATCACCGCATCGGCGCGGGCGAGTCCATCCTCAACAGGTTCCCTTAATGGGCCTTTGGGCAGGACGTAGCCATTGCCGAAAGGAGCAGCCGCATCAATCACGACGAACGACAGGTCCTTCACGATGCCGGGATTCTGATGGCCGTCATCCATGATGGCGACCTTGGTGCCATAAAAGGCCATCAGTTGGACCCCGGCGAACCTGTCCTTGCCGATCCAGCTTTCGCCGGTCTGGGACAGCAGAAGAGGCTCATCGCCGCACATGTCTGCGGTATGCCAGGTTGGATAGATCTTCTGTGGACTGATTTCGGAGCCACCATAGCCGCGTGACAGGCTGGACGCGTGAATGCCTTTCAGCTCGATATGATGGCGGATAGCCTGCACGATGGGCGTCTTGCCGACGCCGCCGGTCGTCAGGTTGCCGACGCAAATGACGGGGATTGATGTGCGCGCCGGGGTGGCCTTGGCCAGCTTGCGGCGGATGCCCCATGTATAAAGAGCGGCAAGAGGGCTGAGCAGAGCGCGAGTCAGGGGCGCAGCTTCCCGAGATTTCGGATCGAGCCCGGCCGACCAGAAGTACGGCGCCTTCATTGTAGCAGGCCTGGTTCGGGAAGAAGCGGCAACAGGGCTTCCAAAGTCACCGTCATGGGCGCATCAGCCTGTTCATTTAGGGCGGCGAGCGCTTCGGCAGCTGGCGGTTCCATTGTCAGCAGTGCCTTGCCTATGGCCTTGGGCGTCTTCAGGCGCCGGATTAGACCGCGCTTTTCCAGATCATCCATCATTGTGGCGAAGTTGAACACATCGGGACCCGTCACGACAGGGCGACCGAGGCGAACAGGTTCCAGCGGATTGTGTCCGCCGACGCCTTCCGTGTGCCCGCCGCCAAGAAAGACGGCATCTGCCAGGCGATACCAGAGGCCCATTTCTCCCATAGTATCAGCGAGCAGGATTCGGGTACGGGGTGTGGGCGTCTCGCCGCGGGACCGACGCGCCAGCGGCAGGCCGCGCGTCTTGAGCAGGCTTTCGATGGCGTCGCCGCGGTCCGGATGGCGCGGGGCAATGATCAGCGCGGTGTCGTCATTGCCTTTGAGGGCATCGAGGAAAATCGCTTCCTCGCCGTCATGCGTCGATGCGGCCAGGATACAACGCCGGTCGCCAAGGAAGTTCTCGCGCAGGCGGCGGATCTCCACGTCACTGGCCGAAGGCGGCGGGAGGGCAGACTTCATGTTGCCGGTGGACTGGACTGGCTGATCGAGCAGGGTTTCCAAACGTCGGGCCGTGTCGGTGTCGGCGGCAAGGACGACATCAAACCGACCGACCAGGCGTTGGAAGGCTCGGCTGAGCTTCTGCCAGCCTTCGGCAGACGAATCCGTCATGCGTCCGTTCACCAGTGCGCGTTTCGCGCCGGACTTTTCCGCTTCGAGGATCAGGTTGGGCCAGAATTCGCCTTCGCCAAAAATGCAAAGATCAGGTTGCCAGTGCTGGATGAAGCGGCGCGCAATCGCCGGTGTATCGAGTGGTGCCATGAGATGGATGGCACGGTCGGGCAGGGCGGGGCCGAGCAGGCGCGCCGATGTCTGGGTCTGGCTGGTGAAGAGGAGCAGCAGGTCCGGGCGCTTTTCGAGCAGTCGCTGGCCCAGTTCGAGCAGGAGTTGGCTCTCACCGACACTGGCACCGTGTAGCCAGACGAGCGTGCCGCCCGGCATGCGGCGGGGCATGTTGCGCGCGAGCCGCTCATTGATGCGGCCATAGTCTTCCTTGCCGGCGCGGGCACGACGTTTCATTAAGCCGCCCAGAAAAGGCGAGGCGGCCTGCGTCAGGGTCCGGTAAAGATGGATCGCGGCTGTCATGTCTTGTCTGAATCCGATTGCGTCTCAGCAGGATAGCCCGCCAGCATGTCGGCTCTCCGGGTCGCCTCATCAAGCCGTTTCTGCAATTCGGCCTGAATCTGCTGAGGATCGCTGTCGCGTGATACGAGGATTGGTTCGCCATATACAATGGCACCTCGTGCGAACGGATAGGGAATAATCAGGCGGTCCCAGGTCGACAGGCGCGAGGCCGGTTTTACCGAGAGCGCGTAGGGCAGTATTGGCACGCCCGCGCGCTGGGCAATCATGACCGCACCGGGGCTGACGATTTCCGCCGGACCGCGGGGGCCATCGGGCGTGATACAGACCACAGTACCCGATTTGAGCAAACGGACTGCTTCGGCAATCGCGCGGATGCCACCCTTGTCCTTCTTTGCCTTTTTCTTGTTCCCGGCTGAGCCCCGAATGGGGTGAAGCCCAAGATGGGCGATCGCGCGGGTGACGGCCTCCCCATCGGGGGACAATGAAACCAACATCGCGCCGTTCTGTATCTGTCCGGGCCAATGCTTCATGTTGCGGATCCAGCCACTGGGCAGGAGGAGGATACGAGAATGCCAGCCCGTAAGGACGACGCCGTTATAGTTGGTCCACAAGCTGCGCGCTGACTCTTCCCCTTCGACCTTCCACCGGACGGAACGCGCAATGAGGGACATCCAGCCCCAAATCAGAACGCCGAGTATGGAGGTCATAACCTTGGATCGGAACAGGGATTTCATCGCACCGCCTTATACTGCGCTTCGGCGCGCTCACCATGAATTAGATGCGCGGGATAAGTGAATGACAGGTTGAAGCAGGGCGCAACGGGGCGAATGGTGGGCGATAGTGGGTTCGAACCACTGACCCCTGCCGTGTGAAGGCAGTGCTCTACCACTGAGCTAATCACCCAATTCAGCGAAGCAGATGGCGTAATCTGCGCCTGAGTCGAGGTCAAGTCCGGATGTCTGCTGGCGCTGAGTCGCGTAAAATGACTGATTATAGCTATGCAGAAACACATTCCTCGCATGCATTACAATCGTTTGCGCATGCACCCTTGGGGGGACGACTTCTCGCGCTAAGGGTAGAAATGCCTCGCTGTACCATGATCTGGTTACAAGGATTTGGTAGTTCTTTAGATTTTTTCTGATTGCGAGCAGATTTTTGTTTGCGATAACATGAATATGAATAGGCGTTCATTATGAACGGATGTTCATCGGAGAACCTTACACTAGTTTCATTCGAAATTAGCCTTGAGAAAACCACAAAAAATGGTCATGTTCCGGTCACACAAGACAGCCCGACGAACGGACTGCATAAACATATAAGAAGGACAGGCGGGGGCCTAAGGCCCTAATAACAGTACAGCCTGGAGAGAGAGAAAAATGAAAGACTGGTGTGACGAAGACGGCGCAAAGCGCCTTCGTGAGAAAATTAGTGCCTATTGGGCAGAGCGTGGCTATGAAGTTGATGTCGACCTGATCGATGCTGGCTTTGTTCCTGCCATGCGGTCTGCACGCACTGATGTACGCAGCAACATGGTGAACGGCATGCCGCGTCGCCGTATTGCAAATGAAACGGGCTCTGCCCGTCCTAGCTACCGTCCACGCGAACAGCGTGAACTTTCGGCTTAGCTGACAAATCCATCCACAACTGAGACCAACCTGGAATAGTGCTCCAGCACGATGTCAGGTTCAAGCTGTTGTGGTGATTCCTCTTCGTACCCGAATGGGACGAAAATGAAGGGCAGTCCGGCATTCCGGGCTGCCCTTTCATCTGTGCGGGAGTCTCCGATCATCAAAGCGCGTTCGGGCGAACCGCCGGCGGCCTCGATCGTGCGCAGGATATGGTCTCCATCCGGTTTCCGGTTGGGTACGCTGTCTGCTCCCACAATCGCGGCGAAGTAACGGGTAAGGTCCAGTTCCGCCAGCAACTGGTCGGTAAGGGCCTGTTTCTTGTTCGTGCAGACAGCCAGCGTTGCGCCACCGGCGGACAGGGTGGTCATCGCTTCAACTACGCCATCAAAGGCATGCGAGTGGTCTGCGATGTTTGCGGCGTAATAGTCCAGAAACTGCTCAAGAAAGACATCCAGGTCCGAATCGGACGGCGTGATGCCGTGCGCCAGCAGGCCTTTTACGATCATCGCGCGGGCACCGTGACCGATCATCGTGGCGATTGTGTCCAAAGTGACCGGCGTGAGATCGGCATTGGTCAGCACATGGTTCAGCGCTTCCAGCAGATCGGGCGCCGTGTTCACAAGCGTACCATCCAGGTCGAAGACTATTGTCCATCCGTCGAAGGGTTTTGACATATGCGCCGCAATTCCTTTTCGGTCTCGCCTTGAATCGGCCTTTGGTCTAGGCGAAAGGACTAGGGAAAGCGAGAGGGCAGAACCTGTGGAAAAACCGGCCAGAGAACGTGCAGCGGTCATTCTTGCGGCTGGTAAGGGCACGCGGATGAAGTCCGATCTGCCCAAGGTGATGCACAAGGTGGCTGGCAGGCCGATGATCGACTGGTCAATAGCGCTTGCCAGAGACGTCGGATGCGACCGGATCGTTGTTGTTGCACACCCATCGCAAACGATTCTGATCGATCATGTTGGCGCGTTGCTGGGAGCCGACTCTCTTGCCTATCAGGATCCGCCTATGGGAACTGGTCATGCTGTGCGGTGCGCCGAGGAAGCGCTTGCGGGTTTCGAAGGCGACCTTGTTGTCCTGTATGGCGACAGCCCGCTCGTGCCGGCCTCTGCGATCGGGAGCCTGTTCGACAGTCTGAGCGACGGCGCGGCGATTGGGGTGCTGGGCTTTGATGCGGCCGAGCCCGGTCTGTATGGCCGCCTCATCACCTCCGGTCATGGAGACCTCGAAGCAATCGTCGAAGCGCGTGAGGCGACCCCCGAGCAATTGGATGTAACGCTCTGCAATTCCGGCGTCATGGCAGGCGATGCGGTCACCATGTTCAGCCTTTTGCAGAAGGTGACGAACGACAATGCCAAGGGCGAATACTATCTGACTGATCTTGTCGCATTGGCGCGGGCCGAGGACATGACCTGCAAGGCCGTGCGCTGCGATGAGGACGATCTGATCGGGTGTGATTCCAAGGCCGACCTTGCCGAGGCGGAATCCATTTTCCAAAATCGCCGCCGCATGCAAGCCATGGCGGATGGGGTATCTCTGATTGCGCCGGAAACGGTCTGGTTTTCCCACGATACTTTGCTTGAGGCCGATGTGACCGTGGAGCCGAATGTTGTGTTCGGACCCGGTGTCATCGTGCAGTCTGGTGCGGTGATCCGGGCCTTCAGCCATCTGGAAGGTGCGCAGGTTGGGCCGGGTTGTTTCGTCGGTCCATATGCCCGGCTTCGCCCCGGTACGGTTCTGGAGAAGGACGCCTTCATCGGAAACTTCGTTGAGGTGAAGAGTACAACGATGGGAGAAGGGGCCAAGGCGAGTCATCTTTCCTATCTGGGTGATGGGCAAGTTGGTGCGGATGTGAATATCGGCGCGGGCACGATCTTCTGCAATTATGATGGCTTCCTGAAGTATCAGGTCCGCATTGAAGATGGCGCGTTTATCGGTTCCAACAGTGCGCTCGTGGCACCGGTCAGGATTGGGCGCGGAGCGGTCGTTGGCTCTGGCAGTGTCGTTACGGACGACGTTTCTGCCGATGCCCTGGCATTGGGGCGCGCCCGTCAGACGGAAATCAAGGATTGGGCGATTGAATTCCGGAGCCGGAAGGCATCGGAAAAGGCAGACAAGCAAAAGGGCTGAAGGCTGATGGCGAACGAGCACGAGAAAGAGAATGCCGCGATGGCGGCGATGGAATATGTCGAGGACGGCATGACCATCGGCCTCGGCACCGGTTCGACGGCGAAGTATTTTGTCGAGATGTTGGCTGAGGAAGTGGCTGACGGACTTGTGGTCCGGTGTATCGAGACAAGCGAACAGACACGCCGTCTTGCCAGCAGCCTTGGTGTTCCGCTGATCCCCTTCGAACAGGTCGAGCGCATTCATTTGACTGTAGACGGCGCGGATGAGGTCGATCCGCAGGGGCAATTGATCAAGGGCGGCGGCGCCGCTTTGCTGCGCGAGAAGATTATCGCCAATGCCAGCGATCACATGGTGGTGATCGCGGACCCGTCAAAACAGGTCGAACGGCTCGGGAAGTTTCCTCTGCCGGTGGAAGTTACGCCGTTCGGATACACAATCACTGCGAAGCTTGTTTACGACGTGTTGGCGGCTTCCGGTATTGACCGCCCACGCGTGCAGCTGCGGTCGCTGACCAATGGTGAACTCGTGGTCACTGATGGCGGCAACCATATCCTGGACTGTCATTGCGAGCGCATCCCAGACGCTGAGGCGTTGGCGGCGCGATTGTCCAATGTGCCGGGCGTTGTGGAGCATGGCCTGTTCATTGGTCTCGCGCGGACTGTCATCATCGGCAATGAGAATGGCGCTACGGTGTTTGAATTCTCCTGATCCCGCCTCATATGGGTGGTCGAAACCTGTAAAGATTCAAGGACCCTCCCATGACCGACGCGACACATGACTTTGACTTATTCGTAATCGGCGGAGGGTCGGGCGGTGTCCGTGCGGCGCGTCTGGCAGCATTGTCTGGTGCCAAGGTTGGACTGGCGGAAGAGTATCGCATGGGCGGCACATGCGTGATCCGCGGGTGCGTACCGAAGAAGTTCATGGTTTACGCCAGCAAGTACGGCAAAGACATCAAGAAAGCGGCTGGCTATGGCTGGTCTACGGGGGAGGTCAGCTACGATCATTCGGCGTTCGCAACGGCAATGCATGCTGAAGTCGACCGTTTATCCGGCATCTATTTCCGTAATCTGAAAAATGCTGGCGTCGAGATTTTCGAAGATCGGGCCGAGTTCGTGGACAAGAATACGCTACGCCTGAAGAACAGCGGAAAGACCGTGACGGCAAAGAAAATTCTGGTGGCCGTTGGCGGGCGTCCGTGGCGACCCTCTCCGGAAGAGCTGCCGGGAGTCGAGCATACAATTACCTCTGACGAGATTTTCCATCTGGAAGAACTTCCGAAGCATCTCGTAATCGCAGGGGGCGGATACATTGCGGTAGAGTTCGCACACGTGTTTGCCGGTCTCGGCGTGCCGACCTGCCTGGTCTATCGCGGCGAGGAAGTGCTGCGCGGTTTTGATGCCGATGTACGCACCGAAGTGCATGAGGGTCTGAAGGAAGCTGGCGTGCAGGTCATCACCGGGACGGTGTTTGAGAAAATCGAGAAGCGGGACGGGGCGGATCTGCCCTTGCACCTGACCATGACCAATGGCCATACGCTCGACTGCGACGTTATCATGATGGGCGTTGGGCGCCGTCCGAACACGGAAGGCCTAGGTTGTGAAAATGCCGGCGTCGAATTAAATGAGAAGGGTGCCATTCCGGTCAATGAGTGGTCGAAGACAAATGTCGATACGGTATGGGCTGTTGGTGATGTGACCGACCGTGTCGCGTTGACGCCTGTGGCCATTCGCGAGGGCCACGCATTTGCGGAGACGGAATTCTACGACAAGCCTTGGCATTTTGATCACAGTGACATTCCGACGGCCGTATTCACTCAGCCAGAAGTCGGCACGGTTGGAATGACCGAGGCCGATGCTCGAAAAGAGTTCGGCGAAATCGATATCTACAAGACCAGGTTCAAGCCGATGAAGAATGCGCTGAACGGTGACCAAACACGCATCCTGATGAAGCTGGTTGTGCGCGCATCCGACGAAAAAGTCCTGGGTGTTCATATTGTTGGCGATGATGCCGCTGAAATGATCCAAATGGTTGGTATCGCCGTGAAGATGGGCGCCACAAAGCCGGACTTCGACCGGACCTGCGCGCTGCACCCCTCTTCCGCCGAGGAGTTGGTAACCATGCGCCAGAAATGGGTACCGGACGTGCAGGCGACCTAGCCGACGCCCCGGTCAGTGCTCCGGCGCCTAATTCTCCACGGGGAGATAGGCGTTGGAGGCGGCATTGAAGGCATGGACATTGTCGGAATCACAGACGAGCAGCGATAGTCCGTTCTGTCGGGCATTCACGATACCGAGGCGCTTGCAGGCGGTATCAACCGGGATGGGTGCAGGTTCTTTCGCGAGCGTCACCTTGCAATCGCTGAGCCTGCCCCAGCGGGACCAAAATCCGCAGGTCAAAGTATCGGCTGTGCCATCATCGTCCATGTCGAATGAGATCGACTGGGTAGCCGCGGCGTCATCAGTGTCCAAGCCGAACATGCTGGACCGAAGCTCGACGAGCGCGGTGACCTCGCGCTTGAACGTCTTGAGGACAAGCTCCGGCTTGTCAGCCTTCAGGGCGTACAGGTGAACATCCTGTTTGAAATCGTCCGTGTTCATGCCTTCATTGGAAGAAATGAACTTGGCAACCCAGCGCCCTTCATGGAGTTCTGCGGTCGGTGGATCCCAAGCATAGATGTCCTCAATCTTGCTGACGAGGAAGTGGCCGCTGCCCATGTCGGCGACGAAGAAGTATTCAGCCGGACAGCAATTGCCGCCGCCATGCACGGACACGATGGCGTCCAGCGTGCCGTCCGCATTGAAATCCTTGAGTAATTCCACCGTTGGGGCGCCGTAGCCAAATTCGTGAATTGTGTATTCTAGGCCATTGACGGTTGCCTTCAGGACGACATTCTCCTGCAGGAAAGAGAATTCGTCTTCCTGCTCAAACCAGTATTCCGCCTTGCGCGTCGGCTCTTCAGGCTGAGCGGGCGCGGCGGGGCCGGCCGTGCAGCCCGCAAAGCAAAGCCCACGTGGCAGTTTTCCCGGCGCCATGAAAGGGCGGCTGGAAGATTTGCGCTTGTCGGAAACTTCAGCGAGTGCCTGATAGAACGCAACGACTGCGTCCTGTCCGGGGCGGCGAATTTCCTCTGCCAGCGTATCGGCGAACAGGCCGTCATCCGGCGTGGTCTCTCCTGCTGCTGTGGCGAAGGCAACCAGCATTCCGGGACGTTGCGATACGCGCGTCATGCCTTTGTCGGCAATGGATTTCGAAAAGGCGAATTTCAGCTCGTTGCGGCAGGCATCGGACACGACGAAGACCGCTTTCGCCCTGGAGGCCTGAAGGCTGGCGAGGACTTCTTCGAGTTCGACCCCCTTGCGGAATATGTGGCTTGCCGCGGTGATGGTTTCCTTGGCGGGGATCAGGTAGTTGCGCGCTTCGCGATCATCGTAGGCGGCCGCGCCGTGCCCGGAATAGTAGAAGAACGCGATCACTTCATGGCCAGCATCGGCTTCTTCTCCGATGCGGGCCTCGAACTTGTCGAACGCATCTTCCATCCCGTCTTCGTCAAGATCAAACCGGGGCAGGGTCTCGAACCCAACCGCGGCCAGCGCTTCTTCCATTGTGCGCACATCCTTGTGCGTGTTGGTCAGAGCGCCGACTTCTGCCGGGTAGTCCTGGTTTCCGATCAGCAGGGCAATGCGTTTTTCGTCAGCCCGCGCATGGCTCACTAGTAACAGGCAAACGAGCAAGGCCGAAAACGATCTGAGCATCGACATTGTGCGTGTCCCCTATATCCACCAGAGCTGATACTAGGGGCACACGTCCGGAGTGTCATCCGCCATCAAGCTTCAACGAGCGATTTCAGTTCCAACGCGACGGTTTTGAGGCTCTCCCGGATGGGTTTCAGCCCGCCGCCGCGACCGGCATGGATGACCAATTGTTTCCAGGCGGGCTCGCCTTCACGCGGCGCCTTGACCTGCAAATGACCAGAGCGGGGCAGTGCTGAGCGTAGCAAGGCCCCCGCCAGGTCAAAGCCTGCTTTGGAATTGTATGCGCCGTTGCGAGCATCAGCTTCAAAGGTGGATTGCTCCGACCGGCCAACCGCATTGAACAGCACAGACAGGTCCGGGCGGTGTTCGGGGGCAATCTGTTCCCGGATGACCTGGTTCAGAAGGCGCACACCGCGCAGGGAGTAGATGTCGGCATGCATGGGGGCGAGCACGCGGTCGGCTGCCTCCAATGCGCATCGCGTCAGGAAGGTGGCGTTGGGATTGGTATCGAACACGATCAGATCATAATCGCTGCGATAGCGCTCAATGGACTGAAGGAAGTGTTCCTTGATCAGTGCGAGTGAGGCCGGGTCTGATGCGAAGGCGTACTTTGATATTTCGAACTGGCCGGAGATCAGGTCGAGCCGCCCGCCCGGACTGCCTTCGCCCATCAATTCATGGATGAGTTTTTCTTTCGGAACAGGCGCGAACGGGTCGGTGGAGAGGGTGAGCCAGGATTCTGCCGGACTGGTCGCATCCCGCGCATGCAGGCGCGACTTCTCGAACAGGGAGATGACCGACTTGTCTGCGGCAGCGCTGGCATCTGCGACATCCATTTCAAAAAAGGTCTGAGTGAGATTGTATTGCGGATCGAGATCAACCAGCAGGATGCGCCCACCAAGCGCGCCTTGCCATGCGCCGAAGACCTGGCTGGATATCGTCGTCTTGCCGACGCCGCCCTTCAAGTTCATCACCGCCAGCACGGGGCATTTGCTCTTGTAGGCTTGCCGCGTCTCGTTCACGAGTTGCTTGATGCCGTCTGGCGTTGTCGATGACAGGCGAAGGTGCGGCAGGACTTCATGCTTGAAGAAGCCATTCAGGCGGGCTTTGTCGATCTGATACGGGATCAGTTTGAGGCCGCGTGCCTTGGCGCGTTCGACATCCTGGCGCACGGCCTTGGACCGGACGGAGGATGCCGACACGAGAACAATCATGGCAAACGCGTCGTCAATCGACTGGTTTGCCATGTCGCGGGAAGCCCCATCGTTCGGCACATACCAGTCAGGAATGGCCGCCGTGCGGAGGGCTTCGTGCAGCTCCAGAAGCGCATCGAAATCCTTGGCGGAGTGGCTGATATAGACGTGCGACATGACTAGATTTGAGGTTCTCCGAGCGACAAAAGGCCTATGCAATTACTAAAAGGCCAAATCATGATTCCTCCACCAATCTGCTGTGAAATTATAGTGAAACTTGAGCGTGTGCCTGCCATGTGATTAATGCGGCTCATAATTGGAGTAACCGAGATGACCTGGACCCCCTCAGATTGGCGCCAACTGCCAGCAAAGCACATTCCGGAAGACTATCCGGATTCTGCCGCGCTTGCTGCAGTCGAGGAGAAGCTGAAAGGCTTTCCGCCGCTGGTCTTTGCTGGCGAGGCTCGTCGATTGAAGCAGCGCCTTGGCGAAGTGGCGGCCGGAGAGGCATTTCTACTGCAGGGCGGCGATTGCGCCGAGAGCTTCAAGGAGTTCCATCCCGACAATATTCGCGACACGTTCCGCGTGATCCTGCAGATGGCGGTCGTGCTGACCTTTGCGGCATCGAAGCCAGTGGTCAAAGTTGGCCGAATTGCTGGCCAGTTCGGCAAGCCGCGGTCGTCGCCCATCGAGACGATTGATGGGGTGACGCTGCCTTCTTATCGCGGTGACAATATCAATGGCATGGACTTCACGACCGAGAGCCGCATTCCAGATCCCGAGCGTCTGACTCAAGCCTACTCCCAGTCAGCGGCCACGCTGAACCTGCTGCGCGCCTTCAGCCAGGGCGGCTATGCGAACCTCGCCAACGTCCACCGCTGGATGCTCGGCTTTGTTGACCGTAGCCCGCAGGGCGAGCGGTATGAGCAATTGGCGGACCAGATTTCGAAGTCACTGGACTTCATGAAAGCTTGTGGTGTGACGCCCGATAGCGTTCCGCAAATGTCTCAGGTCGAATTCTATACCAGTCATGAAGCACTATTGCTCGGCTACGAAGAAGCGATGACACGCATCGATTCCACATCCGGCGAATGGTACGATACGTCAGCTCACATGCTGTGGATTGGCCATCGTACGCGCCAGATAGACCACGCTCATGTCAATTTCTGCAAGGGCGTGCGGAATCCGATCGGCATCAAATGCGGACCCGGACTGGAAACGGACGAGTTGCTGCGCCTGATCGAGACGCTGAACCCGAATGACGAGCCGGGCCGGATCACTCTGATCTCTCGTTTCGGATCGGACGGTGTGGCGCAAGGCCTGCCGCCACTGGCGCGCGCCGTGAAGAAAAGTGGCCGGACCGTGGTCTGGTCATGTGATCCGATGCACGGAAACACGCTGAAGACCGATAGTGGCTTCAAGACGCGTCCCGTGGATCGCATCCTGTCGGAAGTGCGCCAGTTCGTGGACGTGCTGTCGTCGGAAGGCTGCTATCCGGGTGGCGTACATTTTGAAATGACTGGCCAGGACGTGACCGAATGCATCGGCGGTGCTCAGGCGATTTCAGAAGAAGATCTGTCGTCTCGATACCACACTCATTGCGATCCTCGCCTGAATGGCGAACAGGCCCTTGAACTGGCTTTCATGATCGCAGAGAAGCTGCAGTCCGTCGGGGCCTCCGGCACCGCCGAGCTCAAAGCGGGATAGAAAGACAGTTCCATGCGCACGCACCGCCTGGGCTGGCCTGCCTGGGCGCGGCCAGCCGACATTGCAGACCTGTTGCGGCTATCGGTACCGATAGCCTTCACGCGCATGTCGCAAATGCTGATGGCTGTGACGGATGCCGTTGTGCTTGGGCAATATGCGCCCGGTGAGCTGCCATATATTCTGAACTCGTGGCTGCCGATGGGCGTTTCGCTCGGGTTGGGACTCGGCATTCTGTTGGGTGTGCAGGTGCTGACCTCTGAACTGCTCGGTATTGGACGTGAGAAGGAAAGCGGACGCATCTTCCGGCGCGGCCTGTGGACCAGCGTCTGGCTTGGCATCCTGTTGATGGCGGTCGTCTATTTTTCGGCCAGCGCGCTGTTCACATGGCTCTTTGTCGATATTGCTCCCCCGACCGAGGTTGCGGCATCGGTCGACCCTCATACGGTCGCTGAATCCGTGGCGGGCGTAACCCGCATCCTGTCCTACGGGATGGTAGGCTTCATGATCTCCACGGTTTGCGGCTACTATCTGGAAGCGCTGCGCCGGCCCTTGCTGGTCTCGGCCGTGATGTATTTCGGTGTATTACTCAACGTTATCATTGACCTCGCATTGGTCGGCGGATTTTGGGGGTTCGAGCCCATGGGGGCCGCAGGTGTGGCGTGGGCGACCACAGGCTCTCGCCTATTGATCACGATCCTGTTGCTCGTTGCCGTGATCTTGCTGACTCCCGCCTTCAGAAAGTCACCAACCAGTCCCGAAAACGAGGCCAAACGGCAGCTGTCGGTCGGCACGGGCACCGCCATCAGCAATGTTGCCGAGTGGGGCGGGTTTAACCTGACCTATGTGATCGCGACATGGATCAGCCTCGCTGCCAACTCTGTCTATGGCTATGCAATTCAGATCATGGGGCTTTGCTTCATGTTCTATCTGGGCATTGCGACCGCCACCAGCGTCCGCGTGGCGGAGGCCTATGGCCGACGAAACCTGACGGAGATGCGGGATGCAGGGCGTCTTGGCGTGGCAGCCACACTTGTGATGGGAGTGGCGCTTGGTGTGGTGCTGATCGTTTTCAACAATTCGTTGGCCGGCTTCCTCGTGAAGGATGATGCCGTGATCAACGGTGTTCATCTCGCATCGGGCATCGCTGCCCTGCTCGTGATGGTGTCATTTGTAACGGTTTTTGACGGGCTGCAGGCGACAGCCTCATTCGCGCTCAGGGCGCAGGAGATCGTCTGGTCGCCAAGCCTTATCCATATCGGCTCGTTCTTCCTGGTGATGCTGCCAGCCTGCTACTGGCTCGGCATTGTCGAAGGCCGGGGTGCACGCGGCATGATGGAGGGTGTGTTTGTCGGCGTGTTTACGGCTGGGATACTGCAAACCGTGTTGCTGGAATGGAAAACGGCGCGCCAGCCGAGCCGACGCGCCGCTTGAATTCCATGGTCAGGACCTATCAGTCCTGAGGAACCCTAGAGGTCTTTCAGAGCCGAAGCCGGCTTGAAAGCAGCCGATGTCTTTTCCGGGATCTTGATTTCTTCGCCGGTGGCTGGGTTGCGGCCTGTGCGAGCATTCCGGGTTTTGGCCGAGAATGTGCCGAAGCCTGCGATCGCCACTTGCTGACGGTCTTTCACGGCACCAGCAATTGCGTCGAAAACAGCGTCCACAGCCTTGCCGGCGTCGCTTTGCGACAGACCGGATTCACCTGCGACAGCTTTTGTAAGTTCGCCCTTATTCATAGGGGTTCTCCTCTAATGTTAAACGGCGATCCCCCGCCGTTGCAGCGACATACCCACGATTCGTAAGGCGTGAATATGACGAAAGCCCAATAAAGACGGGCTATGCGCCGAGAATCCAGCCCTCTTCTGACTGAATTTGCGATATTTTTCCCTCGTCAAGAGAACTATTTGTGGAAATTCGCCCATTCAACCGGCCTTTTTCGTCCATTTCCGAATAGTAATGGGCGATTTGGCGGACTTGTGCAGCATCTGGCGTTTCCCCCTTTTCAGGCTTTGAGGGAATGAGTGACGGGTAGACTTCGGCAATAACGACCTGAATGCCTTCAAGCTTCTCCTCGGTCATCTCGCCATCCTCGAATTCGAATGGCCAGATGCGTGAGGAGGGTAGTGACTGCCTGAGCGCGTGCACATGGGGAATTCCGGTCAGCGACTGGCTGCCCACGCTACCCGTATAAGCCAACTGCCAGACCGATTTCGGCTGTCCACGCTTTGAGTCTCTCAGATGGGTTTCAACGATACGGTACTCAGGTAGGGTCTGACCGCTGAATTCCGGCTTCTTGTCGGAGAGTGTCGAGACGACATCGCGTGCGGGAGCCCCCCAGAAAGGAAAAGGTCCTTTCGAGATCGCATAATTCATGCCGGCCGCAATCGCGTAGCGCGGATTGGAATTGTCGGCCTTGTCCTTCATCTTGGATGCCAGGTGCGCATGCATGGCCTGCCAAGGTGCCTTGGTCGATGTGTCGAGGCCCAATGCAGCCGCGGTGCCTGCCGGATAACCTAGCGAGAAGTCAAAGCCGATCAGGACGCGGTCTCCGCGCCCTGTCAGCTTGGCGATGATGCCATCAAGGAAAGTCCGCGCCTTGAGGCGCGTATCAATATTGACGGACTGGTACTGCAGCTTGAGCCGGGCATCTTTTGCAAGAATCCCGATCCAGATGGAGTTCTTGCCCGTCACAGGTTTGGACGCGGCACTCCAGTCCACCATGATATAGGCATCAAACAGACGCGACATAACTACCCCAGCTTGACCAGCATCTTGCCGGTATTGGCGCCTTCAAACAGGCCGATGAATGCTTCGGGTGCCTTTTCGATACCCTCTTTGACGGTCTCTTCGTATTTCATCTGACCAGACGGAATCCACTTTGCCATGTCCTGGAAAAAGTCGGGCTGCATATCGGCATGCGTAGATACAATGAAACCTTGGATCTTCAGCTGTTTGCCGACGATCTGAATAACATTGTGCGGGCCGGTTGGTTGGCCGGTCTCATTGTATTGCGCAATCATGCCGCATTCGGCGAAACGCGCCATTGGCCTGGCAACTTCAATAGCAGCGGTCAGGTGATCGCCGCCGACATTGTCGAAATAGACATCAATGCCTTTGGGAGCTGCTTCGCGCAGCGCTTTGACAAGTCCGTCGAAGCCGCCAGCGGCCTTGTAGTCGATGACATGATCCGCGCCGAGCGATTTGACGACGTCGCATTTCTCTTTGCCGCCCGCCGAACCAATCACAGTGCAGCCTTTGATCTTGGCAATCTGGACCACTGTTGAGCCGACCGCACCGGCTGCACCGGACACGAAGACCGTGTCGCCTTCTTTCAGTTCGGCCACCCGTAGCAGACCTGCATAGGCCGTCAGGCCCGGCATGCCTGCGACGCCAAGAAACGCGCTTTCCGGCAGGCCGACTTCGGGAAGCTTCTGAGCCATGGCCATTTCGGGCTTGCCAACCCACGCCGTGCGCCAGCCTGCCATGGAGGAGACGAGATCGCCTTCCTTGTAGTCTGGGTGGTTGGAAACCGTCACGCGGCCCACAGCGCCACCTTGCATGGTTTCACCGATCTGGAACGGCGGAACATAGCTTTCGCGGTCCTGCATGCGGCCGCGCATATAAGGGTCGACCGACATCCACTCATTCTTGACCTGGATTTCGCCAGCGCCGGGTGGGGCGATGTCGATGGTTTTCATCTGGAAATCTGACAATTTCGGCATGCCAACCGGGCGGGCGGCAAGGGACCATTCGGTGGATGTGAGTGCAGTCATGATGTTTCCTTCCTCTATTTTGTAGAGGCGTAAGTGGACCGGCATACCGGACGTGTGAAGGGGGGCGACGGAAAGATTCTGTAATTCTCTGTGTGAGCGAGGCCTGAGCCCAAGACTTGCAGCACTTGGCGATGCAGTGTCTTTAAGGTGGGAAGAGGGCTAATCTGTTATGACCACACTAAAAGTCGGCGTCGCGGGCGCCGGAGTTTTTGGAAACTATCACGCCCAGAAGGCCGCTGCGTCTGCCCGAACCGAGCTTGTCGGTGTTTACGACATCGATCTTGAGCGCGCGACGCGGATCGCCAGCCAGTTCGGCGCCAAGGGTTTCGACAATTACGAGGCATTTCTGGATGCGTGTGATGCAATCGTCATTGCGGTTCCGGCTATCTGGCATGAAAAGCTGGCGCGGCAGGCCATTGAGGCGCACTGCCATGTGCTCGTCGAGAAACCGCTGGCGCTGACCGGCAAGGCTGCGCGTGATCTCGCTGATGAGGCCGCGGCCCGCGGCCGTATCCTGCAGGTGGGGCATCAGGAGCGGTTTGTCGCGCGGGCAATGGGCGTGCTGGCGATCGAAGAGACACCCCTGCTGATCGAATCCCTCCGCGCCGGACCGCCGGCGCCAGACAATCGTGCAGGCGATGTCTCGGTCATCTGGGATCTCATGATCCACGATCTGGACCTTGCCGCGATGATGATGGGGAATGAGTTCACCGGCGTCATGGCGAGTGGCAAGCGGGTTCATTCTGATCATATCGACGAAGCAAACGCCCAGTTCACCTATGCGAGCGGTGGCGTGGCGCGTCTGATGGCCAGCCGGGCAGCGGAAGCGCGCCAGCGTTCCATGCACGTTGTCTATCCGTCGGGCGAGATCTCCATCGACTTCCTGACACGGCAACTGGTCAATACGACGCCATATGATGTGAGGGTAGAGATCGCTGCGGATCTGCCGGACCCTCTGGGAGCCGCTGATGAGGGTTTCTACGCAGCCTGCCTCGGTTTGGGGCGCAGCCCTGTTCCCGCGCATGGTACGGTCGGCGCTGTTGCCATGGCAGAAGCCGCTGAAAAGTCGGTACTGGCCAAACTCGACGGCTAACCGACGGCGCTATCGGTTCTGTTTGGGATCGTGCTTTGGCGCTGGGGCAAGACGCATCACTTCGGTTTGGAAGCGTTCATCATCGCCGTCGGCGAGGAAAGGCAGCGCGTCGGAAATCGCCCTGACCAGCGGATCGAACCAGTCATGATCGGCTTTTGAGAAATCGGACAATACGTAAGGCATGACCCGCGACTTGTCGCCGGGGTGTCCGACACCAATTCGCACGCGGCGCACGTTCTCGCCGAGGTGGGCAATCATCGAGCGAACGCCATTATTGCCGGAATGACCGCCACCCTGTTTCAGGCGGACGCGGCCAGGCGCAAGGTCGATCTCGTCATGCAGGACAACGATATCTTCCGGAGAGAGCTTGTAGAACTGAGCCACTTTGGAGAGCGCACGCCCGGTCTCATTGTAGAAAGTCTGCGGCTTCACCAGCAGGGTCTTGATGCGGCCGGGGCCGATAAAGCCCTCCGCAATCTCGCTTTCGAATTTGGAGCGCCAGGGTTGGAATCCATGGGCGGCATGGATCTCGTCCAAGACAAGAAAACCGGCATTGTGCCGGTTCTTCGCATATTTTTCGCCTGGATTACCCTGACCGGAAAGAATGAGCACGGCTTGGCCTCCCTCTTCCGAATTAGCAGGGTTTGGCTGTGTGCCCAGCCCCAAAAGGCTGGACACACGAGACCATAATGTACCGATCAGTCTTCCGACTCTGCGTCAGCTTCGGCTGCTGGCTCTTCGCCTTCGGCCTCTTCACCTTCTTCCGTCGTGGTTTCGGTGGTTGCCGTACGGCCAGCGATCGTGGCGATCGTGAAGTCGCGGTCGGTGATGGTTGGCTCTGCATCGCCCGGCAACTTGATGTCGGAGATTTTCACATTGTCGCCGACTTCCAACTCGGAAACGTCTGCTTCCAGGGATTCCGGAATGTTGCCGGCTGGAACCAGAAGTTCGACCGTGTGACGCACCACGTTGAGCGTGCCGCCCTTCTTGAGGCCAGGGGAAACTTCTTCGCCGATGAAGTGAACCTGGACTTCGACCTTGATCTTCTGATCGCGGCTGACGCGGAACAGATCGACGTGCATGGGCTGATCGGAGACCGGGTGCATCTGGATCGCCTGTGGGATCACCATCTGCTTCTCGCCCTTGTGAACGAGTGTTGCAGTCGACGACAGGAAGTGACCGGTTTCGATGGCCTTGAGCACTTCGTTGCGCTTCAGGGAGATCGCGACGGGGTCTTCACCACCACCATAAAGAACGCCGGGCACGAGGCCTTCACGACGTGCTGCGCGGGATCCGCCGGTGCCTACGCGCTCACGCAGTTCGACATTGAAACTAATCTTGGATTTCGACATGGGGTTTCCTTTCGCCCTCGACTCCGCCTCTCCATCTTGGGATGAGGTAAGAAGCTGACACGAACGGCCTTGCGCCGCCGTTTCTGAAGGCGCGCGGATAGCCTATACCGTCCGGAATGGCAAGGGCACGGCGGCAGCCCCCTTAGACCAAAGTCCCCCCTGTCCGAAGTGCGTGGCGCGTGTATGCTCCGTTCTGGAGGATTCTGCCCGTGAAACATCATATCATGCTGGTGCTCGGCATACTGCTAGGGCTCGTCTTCGCCGTTCGGCTGGCCGTGGCCATACTCCATCCGGGGCTGGGCTTTCGTGAAGTCTATCTCGCGGGTGGACTTGTCCTGTCGGCTTGGCTGATGCTGGGAGGGGTCGCGGAATGGCGCCATACTCGTGCAACCGGCAAAGTGCGGCAGCCATCCTCAGAGGATTGATGGCGCAGGACCGGATGACCCGGATCGTCGTCTTAGACCAAAGTTTATCTTTTCCATTCCGTCCGCTTCCGGCAGCCTGCAAGCTGCGGAACCCCGCACAGATAAAAATGTCAGGGAGGAAAAAGTGTCGGAACCAAGCAAGGAAATTGATGCGAAAGGGTATTGGCGGGATGTCATCCGCCTGACCCTCAGCCTGCTCGTCATCTGGTTTGTAGTGTCATACGGGGCGGGCATCCTGTTCCGCGACCTGCTGGACAATCTCTCGATTGGCGGTGCGCCACTCGGTTTCTGGTTTGCGCAGAATGGATCGATCTATGTCTTCGTCGGACTGATCTTCTACTACTGCCGCGCCATGAACCGTCTCGAGAAGAAATACGGCGTGGAGGCCTGAGACGATGGGACAGGACTTCTGGACATATTTCTGGGTTGTCGGCACGTTCGGCACCTATATCGCGATCGCCGTGTGGGCTCGGGCTTCGTCTACGGATGATTTCTATGTGGCCGGCCATGATGTTCACCCCACTGTCAATGGCATGGCAACGGCGGCCGACTGGATGTCGGCAGCCTCCTTCCTGTCGATGGCGGGCCTGATCGCCTTCCTAGGCTATGGCGGTTCGGTCTACCTTATGGGCTGGACCGGCGGCTATGTGCTTCTGGCGCTTTTGCTGGCGCCGTTCCTGCGAGAGTTCGGCAAGTTCACTGTGCCGGATTTCGTGGGGGACCGGTATTATTCGACCACGGCCCGATTGATCGCCGTGATGTGTGCCCTGTTCGTCTCGTTCACCTATATTGCCGGCCAGATGAAGGGCGTCGGCGTGGCCTTTTCCGGCTTCCTGGGGGTCGAGTTCAATACGGGCATCATGGTCGGCATGGCGATTGTGTTCGTTTATGCGGTTCTGGGCGGCATGAAAGGCATCACCTACACCCAGGTGGCGCAATATTGCGTGCTGATCTTTGCCTATACGGTTCCGGCGATCTTCATCTCCCTGATCATCACGGGCAATCCGATCCCGCAGCTGGGGTTCATCTCGAATGTGCGCGGCGAGGATGTGGCGATGCTCGAAAAGCTGAACACGGTGGTGCAGGATCTGGGTTTCCTCGAATACACCCAGACCAACAAGTCGATGATCGATGTCTTTGCGATCACCGGCGCGCTAATGTTCGGCACCGCCGGCCTGCCGCACGTGATCATCCGCTTCTTCACCGTATCAAGCCCGGGCGCGGCCCGTGTGTCGGCGGGGTGGGCGCTGGTCTTCATCGCACTGCTCTATACGACCGCACCTGCGGTGGCTTCATTCGCCCGTCTGAACTTCATCGATACAGTGAACGAGTCGACCTATATCGCGGATGATGCCGACTATGACGCCGAAGCGGCGGCGATCCTTGCGGCCGGCGGCAAGCCGACCCCGAAATGGTTCAAGGACTGGGAAAAGACGGGCCTGCTCGGCGTCGAGGACAAGAATGGCGATGGCATCATCCAGTACCGCGCCGGGGACGAAAATGAGGTCACCAAGCTGGATCGAGACATCTTCGTGATGGCCAATCCGTCCATTGCCAATCTGCCGGCCTGGGTGATCGGGCTCGTGGTGGCAGGCGGGCTTGCCGCGGCCCTGTCCACGGCGGCAGGCTTGCTCATGGTCATATCGTCATCGATCTCACACGATCTGTGCCGACGTACCTTCTTTACCGGCATGTCGGACAGGGACGAGTTGCGAGTGGCGCGGGTCTCGGCCGCCGGAGCCGTGATCCTGGCTGGAATCATGGGGATGAACACGGCCAAGCTGGGCTTCGTGGCGCAGGTGGTGGCCTTCGCTTTCGGACTGGCGGCAGCGTCCCTGTTCCCGGTCATCGTTCTGGGCATCTTCTGGAAGCGGATGAACCGGGAAGGCGCGATTGCGTCCATGCTGACGGGGCTCGTCTCGACCTTCAGCTACATCTACTACTTCAAGTTCGTCGACACGGATCCGGCGAACTGGTGGTTCGGTGTGTCGCCTGAAGGCATCGGCTTCCTGTTCATGTTCCTGTCCCTGGCTGTGGGGATCGTGGTGGCCCTTGTCACGGCCCCGCCTCCGCAGGACATCCAGGACCTGGTCGAGGACATCCGGGTCCCCGGACAGCGCTCGCCGCATGGCATCGCCGATCAGGACATGGCGCCGATCCCGGCAGAGTAGCGCGCCACTTCCCGGTGATTGCTGCGGGCGGCCTCCCTCTCCGGGCCGCCCGCTTTTTCATGCCTGCAGCAGAGGCTTTAGACAAAGGGCGCATTTGCCGGGGCGTCAGGACGTGTATGCTGGGGGAAGACGCATAGAGAGGTGTTCATGCCGGTCTGGCTGATCCTGGGCGCAACGACGCTCTACATGCTTGGATTGTTCCTGATCGCCTGGCAAGGCGACCGGCAGGCCACACGCCCGGGCTTCGTCCAGCATCCGCTCGTCTATGCGCTGGCCTTGGCCGTCTACTGTACCTCCTGGACCTATTTCGGCGCGGTTGGCACTGCGGCGCAAAGCGGGTGGGACTATCTGACCATCTATCTTGGCCCGACGCTCGTCTTCGTGGCATTTCCCGGCATCGTGCGCCGGATCGGCGATGTCACACAGCGAGAGGGCATCTCTTCCTTGTCTGATTTCCTGTCGGCCAGGTATGGCAAGAGCCGCGCGGTTGCTGCCGCTGCAACGCTGGCCGCCGTCGCAGGAAGTCTGCCCTATATTGCACTGCAGCTGAAATCCATCGGCATGAGCTTTCAGGCACTGGCATATGGCGCAGACGGCGCGATCAACACACCGACCAATGAAACAGTTCTGCTGACCGCTATTGTGCTGGCGATTTTTGCCATCCTGTTCGGCACGCGACAGTCGGACGCCACGCGGCACAATTCCGGCCTGATGCGCGTGCTGGCGTTGGAGGCCGTGCTCAAGCTCGCCGCACTGGTGGCTGTTGCGATCCTGTCGGTGTTCCTTCTGGTGCAGGGGGGCTTGCCGGATCGTGAATTGGCCACACAGCCCTTTGACCGCTTTTCCGTGTCGGAACGATTCCTGACCATGACGCTTCTGTCGACGGCGGCCATTGTCTGCCTGCCGCGCCAATTCCATGTCGCCATGATCGAGCGTCAGGGGCAGAAGGATCTTGATACGGCCAGATGGGTGTTCCCACTCTATATGTTGCTCACGAGTCTGGTCGTGGTGCCCATCGCGATGGCTGGTCTGAGCCTCTTCGGCGCGGCAGCGCAGCCGGATCTGTTCGTCCTGGATCTGCCTCTCGAACAAGGCAATGGCCTGCTGGCGACCCTCGTCTTTCTGGGCGGCTTTTCAGCTGCGACCGGCATGGTCATCATCTCCACTGTCGCCCTGTCCACCATGGTCACGAATGATCTGGTCGTGCCGGCCATCATGCAGTCCGGACGATTTGCCAGCCTTAGCGGAGATGCCGGATCAAGGATCGTGTCGGCCCGCCGCATCGTGATCGTGGTCGTGCTGCTTCTCGCCTATGCCTATTACCGCGTGGCGGGGACAGGTGCGCTGGCCCAGATCGGCCTCCTGTCCTTTGCCGCGGCAGCGCAATTTTCTCCGGCGCTGATCGGGGCGGTCACTTGGCGAGGTGGGCGTCGGTCCGGTGTCCTCGCAGGTCTGGTCGCGGGGATGGGGTTGTGGGCCTACACGCTCTTCCTGCCCGCAATTTTCGGGTATGATGCGATGGCCGCGCTTGTGCCGAGGGTTCTGGACCCGCATGCTCTGTTCGGATTGCGGATCGATGACAGTCTGACCCATGGCGTCCTGTGGAGCCTTGGCACCAATCTGTTCCTGTTCGCAATCGTATCGATGCGATCACGGGAACGGTTGAGGGACCGGGTTCAGGCATCCGCCTTTGTCAGCGGCGATGAAGTGGTCGAGATCGCGGAAGGCGCGGTCGAGAGCCACGCCTTCCAGGTGTCGCCCAATGGCCTGAAGACACTCGCTTCCCGCTTTCTCACGCCGGAAGCGGTGGACCATGCCTTTGACCAGTTCGAGACTGAAACAGGTATTGTCGCAACCGGAGATGCGCCTGCGGACTGGAGACTGGTCCAGCGCACCGAGAAACTGCTCGCCAGCGCACTCGGTTCATCTTCGGCACGGGTCGTCCTTTCCTCGGCGATCGGTGGCAGCGATGTGGCCCTGCCGGATGTTCTGTCCATGCTGGATCACAAGACGCAGGCGGCCCGGTTTGAACGCCACATGCTGCAATCCATGCTCGAGAATGTCCCGCAGGGGATCAGCGTCGTGGATTCCGATCAAAGATTGGTAGCCTGGAATACGGCCTATGTGGATTTGTTCGATTATCCGGCGGACAAGGTGGGCGTCGGTGTTCCCGTGGCTGAACTGATCGAGCACAACATCCACACTGGCTGGATCGATGGGGATCCTGTCGAGGAGGCGCGCAGGCGCGTCGGACATATGCGATCCGGCAGTCCGTATGCCTATGGAAGACGAAATCCGGACGGGCGCTACCTGCGCATCAGCGGCAACCCCATGCCGGGCGGCGGGTATGTCACCACTTTTGCTGACATTACCGACGACAAGCTGCGTGAACGCGCCCTGGTTGAGGCAAACGAGTTGCTGGAAAGCCGGGTCAAGACGCGAACCCGTGAGCTTGAGCAAATGGCAGAAGATCTCACCCTTGCCCGGAAAGAGGCGGAAGGCGCGAATGCGTCCAAGACGCGCTTCCTGGCTGCGGCGAGTCATGACCTGTTGCAGCCGCTGAACGCCGCGCGGCTGTATCTTGGATCGCTCATGGCCAGTGACACAGAATGTGATCTGGCGGCACGCGCGGACCGATCCATTCAGTCTGCAGATGAATTGCTCAAGGGATTGCTCGACATATCCCGTTTGGACCATAGCCAGGTCGAGGCAGTCCCCGTACGCCTTCCCTTGGGCCCGTTGATGGAAGACCTGGTCGACGAGGCGCTTCCGATGGCGCAGGCGGCGGGGCTTTCCGTGCGGCTGGCACCCACACAGCTGGCAGTGCTTGCCGATCCGGATTTTCTCAAGAGCATTCTGCGCAATCTCATCTCGAATGCCCGGCGATATACACAGTCGGGCGGAGTCCTTGTCGGGGCACGCCGACGCGGGGATGCGGTAAGGATCGAAGTTCACGATACCGGGCCTGGCATACCGGCAGACCGTCTGGAACGGATCTTCGAGGAGTTTCGTCGGTATGAGGATTCCGACAATACCGGCATTCGGGGAGCAGGGCTTGGCCTGTCTGTCGTGCGCCGTCTGGCAGGTCTGATGGGGGCGTCCATTGATGTGCAGTCGACACCGGGTCGCGGCAGTGTTTTCTCGGTGACCGTGCCAATGGCTGAATTGCATAGACGCCCGCGCCGGATGCAGTCGGCGCCGGTTGAGCCGGCTGACCGGGATCTGGTCGGCCTGCGCGTCCTGTTCGTGGATGACGAGCCTGCCATTGTTGACGGCATGAGCCGGTTGCTGAAAGGCTGGGAGTGTCAGGCGACCTGTGTCCGGACACCTGAAGAGGCGCTGGCTGCCATGCAGTCAGCGCAATTTGACGCAGTGATTGCAGACCTCAATCTCGGCGACGAGCAGAATGGACTGGATCTGCTCCTGGGACTACGCAAGCGGCTCGCCCATGCCGGCAATGTTTTATTGCTGACCGCAGCCACGTCCACCGCCGAATCGTCATCCGCCAGGACAGTCGGCATTGCCATCCTTCACAAGCCGAGCAATCCGGCGGACATCCGCAAATTTCTGAAAGACTGTGCCACTGCCGGAGGGACGGAAAGCGCGGCTCAATCGGTCAGCGATGTGGCGTCCTGATAGATCAGCAAGGCCTGTGTGCGATTATTCGCCCCGAGCTTCCGGAAGATCGCTGTCATGTGCGCCTTCACCGTCGCCACGGAAATATCCATTTCATAGGCGATCTGCTTGTTGAGCAGGCCATCGGACAATCCGGCGAGCACGCGTCTCTGGGCCGGGGTGAGGCTGGCAATGCGTTCGGCGGCACAATTGGCTGGCAGGGACTTTCCGACACATTCCGGAAACCATTGCCCCCCATCCAGCGTCGTGGCGAGCGCCGCCGACAGGTCGTCCAGGGACATGCTCTTGGGGAGGTATCCGGCCGCACCGAGCATACGGGCCGTTTCAAAGGCTTCTGGCGTTTCCGTGGCGGATACAACAACAACGGGGCAGTCCGGCCTGGCGGCCCGCAGCCGGGTAAGGCCCTCGAACTCTGCCGAGTCGCCGAGATTGAGATCAAGCAGCACCAAATCCACGTCATCGGCCTGCAGGCGGGCCAGGGCATCTGAAAGACTGGACGCATGCGAGGCGGCGGCGCCAGCGGGATAGGCGCATTCCAGTGCGGTTTCCAGCGCGTCACGAAACAATGGATGGTCGTCCACGATCAGCACGCGCGGTGCCTGTACCACGATACTCCTCCCCGAATCCGTGCCGCTTTTGCGGTCTGTGGACTTAACCAGAACCTGTGTAGTATGTCATGGATCGCGCCGCAGCGCACTACGACTTTTGTCGTAGCACCAATGGCTAATGGCGGCCCGAGCACAAGCAACGGATACTCCTTCTCATAATCAATAAGAGGGAGGAATGCATGTCTCGTACTTTCAAGGCCCTGCTGTTGTCTTCGGCAGCTCTGACGTCAAGTCTCGGCGCCGCTGCGGAAGCGGATGATCTTGAGTCGCGGATCGCAGAGCTCGAGGCCATGGTTTCCGAACTCAAATCCGAACTGGCCGCGACGCGCGCCGGGCATGAAGAAATCGTCCGCGTACAGCCGGTCGCCGCCCATCCGGAGGCCGCGCCTCCTCCTCCGACAGATGGATTCAGGGTCGGTGACACGACGCTGAAGTTCGGCGGCTTTGTGGATGCGGACGTGCATGTCACCTCGCTGAGCGATGGCGCCATCTCCGGCAGTTCCATCGCGCGCGACTTTTACATTCCCGGTGCGACACCCATCGGTGGGAACGGAACAACGTCCACGGACTTTACTGCTGAATCCACTCGTTTCTTCCTGGCCGCATCCCGGCCTGTGGGCGACAAGACGCTGAGCGCGCATATCGAGATGGATTTCCTCGGATCGGGGCAGGGCAATGAACTGGTCTCGAACTCCTACTCGCCACGTTTGCGTCGGGCCTTCATGAAATATGGCAACTGGCTGGTCGGGCAGGAATGGTCGACCTTCCAGAACACGTCAGCCATTCCGGAAAGCGCAAGCTTCCTTATCCTGTCGGACGGCATGGTGTTCGTGCGCCAGCCGCAGATACGTTACACGCATGGCAACTGGATGTTTGCCGTCGAGAATCCGAACACGACAACCCTGAATTCGGGATCGCGGGACGAGAATCTCATCCCGGACGTCGTGGCCCGCTACAATATGAGCGGTGAATTCGGCAATGTCTCGATCGCTGGCATCGCGCGCCAGCTGCGGGCCGATTTCGGCACGGTCGAAGACGAAACCTTCGGATATGGCCTCAGCGTCTCGGGCCGCTTGAATGTTGGGGACACCGATGACATCCGCTTCAACCTGGTCGGAGGCGACGGGATCGGCCGCTATGTCGGGCTGGCCGCCAGCCGCTCGACGGCCCTCGACCCGAACGGGGAGCTGGAAGCGGTGCCCTCATATGGCGGGCTGATTGCCTGGCGCCACGCTTTCGGGGAAACGGCGCGGTTTAGCGGCGGGTATTCCGGCCTGTTCATCGACAATCCGGACTATCTGGCTGACACGGTGACATCGTCTGTCCAGTCGGTGTTCGGGGCCATTCTCTGGGACGTTGCGCCGAATGTGACACTGGGGACCGAATTGATGCACGGCCTCCGCGAGGTCGAAAGTGGAGCTGATGGCTCGATCACCCGGTTCACCTTCTCGACAAAGTATGCATTCTGAGGTGAGAACAGAAAACATGCCAGACGGAGAGCCTTTCATGAGCGACGCAGCGAAAACCTATCCAGTGCCGGCGGAGTTTGCAGCAAAGGCGAACCTGAGCCCGGAAACCTATCGAGAGATGTATGCCGCGTCGATCTCAGACCCGGAGGCTTTCTGGGGGGAGCACGGCAAGCGGCTCGACTGGATCAAACCCTACACGGTCGTAAAGGATGTCTCTTGGGAGACCGGCGATCTACATGTGAAATGGTATTCTGATGGTGTCCTTAATGTGTCGGCAAACTGCCTGGACCGCCACTTGGAAACGCGTGGTGACAAGGTCGCGTTGATCTGGGAAGGCGACGAGCCCGGCAACACCCACAAGATGACCTATCGCCAGTTGCACGCCGCGGTCTGCAAGTTCGCAAACGTGCTGAAGAAGATGGGTGTAAAAAAGGGCGATCGCGTCACGATCTACATGCCGATGATTCTCGAAGCCACATATGCGATGCTGGCGTGCACGCGAATTGGCGCAGTACATTCCATCGTATTCGGGGGCTTCAGCCCCGAGGCATTGTCAGGGCGAATTACCGATTGCGACTCGAAATTCCTCATCACAGCCGATGAAGGCGTGCGGGGTGGTCGCCGTGTGCCGTTGAAGGTAAACGCCGACAAGGCCGCCGAGATTGCCGGAGGTGTGGTTGAGAAGATGTTGGTCGTGAAGCGCACAGGCGCTGAGGTCAACATGGAGGCGGGGCGGGACTATTGGCTGCACGAGGCTGCCGAGGGTATCTCCGCCGACTGCCCGCCCGAACCGATGAATGCCGAAGATCCTCTTTTCATCCTCTACACGTCTGGATCGACGGGGCAGCCTAAAGGCGTGATGCACACCACTGGCGGTTATCTTGTCTGGGCGTCAATGACGCACGAGTATGTATTTGACCTCAAGGAAGATGACGTGTTCTGGTGTTCGGCAGATGTGGGTTGGGTAACCGGACACACATATATCGTGTACGGACCTCTGGCAAATGGCGCAACAAGTCTCGTCTTTGAAGGTGTGCCGACCTATCCGGATGCTTCGCGGTTCTGGCAGGTGTGCGACGAGCAGAACGTTACCATCTTCTACACCGCGCCAACCGCTATTCGCGCACTGATGCGCGAAGGCGAAGAGCCAGTGAACAAGACATCGCGCAAGTCGATCCGTTTGCTGGGCACAGTTGGCGAACCGATCAATCCGGAAGCATGGGAATGGTATTTCCACGTCGTAGGTGAAGCGCGGTGTCCGATCGTCGACACTTGGTGGCAGACCGAGACAGGCGGTACCATGATTGTTCCGTTGCCGGGCACGACCGAAATGAAGCCGGGCGCCGGCAGTCATCCTTTCTTTGGCGTGAAGCCAGTGCTGGTGGACGCGGACGGTAACGAATTGGAAGGCGCGGCCGACGGCAATCTGCTGATCACGGATAGTTGGCCGGGACAAATGAGAACGGTCTACGGCGATCATCAGCGATTCATCGACACGTATTTTACGGCCTATCCCGGCACGTATTTTACCGGCGATGGCTGCCGCCGCGACGAGGATGGCTTCTACTGGATCACCGGCCGCGTTGATGACGTGATCAATGTCTCCGGTCATCGCATGGGTACCGCTGAAGTTGAAAGCGCACTGGTCAGCCATGATGCGGTCGCAGAGGCCGCTGTGGTTGGCTATCCGCATGATGTGAAGGGGCAGGGCATATATGCCTATGTCACATTGCGTCAGGGCGTTGAAGTGGATGATGCGCTGGTCAAGAATCTGATCCAGCATGTGCGCCAGGAAATCGGTCCGATTGCGAGCCCAGACCTTATCCAGATCGCGCCCGGTCTGCCCAAAACGCGGTCTGGCAAGATCATGCGCCGCATCCTGCGCAAGATTGCCGAGAACGAGTATTCAAATCTTGGCGACACATCGACATTGGCAGAACCGGAAGTTGTCGATGATCTGATCGATAACCGAAAGAACCGGTAATGCCCTAGATCGCGGGAAGATCAACAATGAACCGCGCGCCCCCTTCTGCGCGGTTTTCAGCCCAGACCTTGCCGCGATGGGTCGTGACTATCTGTTGTACGATTGAGAGTCCCAAGCCGGAATTGTTGCCAAAAGCTGTTCCAGCCGGGCGGTCCGTATAGAAGCGGCTGAAGATCTTTTCCAGTTTGTCTTCAGGTATACCCGGGCCGCTATCCTCGATCATGATCCGCGCGATGGTTTGCGGGCCATCATTCGATTGGTCGACAATCACATTTACCTCTGCGCCAAGGGGCGAGAAAGAGCGCGCATTGTCTACCAGATTGCGAACAACTTGGCCGAGCGGACCATCGCGCCCGCGGACAAGCAGGCGTGCACCCATCGTATCATCTCGGAAATGAACCGATACTGATCGCTCCTCGCGGCTGAAGGCTTCATAGGTCTGCACGACATCGTGGACGAAGCCAGCAATGTCCATTTGCTCCGTCGGCACCCTCGTCATTTCCGCTTCGATACGGGATGCGTTTGAAATATCTGTAATCAGACGGTCCAGTCGCTTCACATCCTGGGCGATGACTTGCCGCAGGCGTTCGAGCGCGACCGGATCATCTTGCACCCGGTCAGCGGTTTCGACGGCCGAGCGGATAGAGGTGAGGGGGTTCTTCAGCTCATGGGCCACATCAGCAGCGAATTGTTCATTTGCTTCAATCCGTTCGAGCAATGCTTCGGTCATGCTTTGCATGGAGGCGGCCAGGTTGCCGATCTCGTCCTTGCGATTGGTCAGGGCCGGAATGTCGATCCGATCAGAAGCGCCGGCCCGGATACGGTCTGCTGCAACCGATAGACGGCGCAGTGGGCGGGCAATACCAAGAGTCAGCAGGACCGATGTGACGAAAGCGACAAGAACTGCGACCCCGATGAAGGGGATGAGTGCAGCGCGTTCGGAGCGAATGATCTCATCAATATCATTCGATTCCAGTGTCAGGACACCCACGACAGCAGACACACGCTGGATCGGCATGGAAACGGAAATGATCCGCTGGCCCCGGTCTGAAAAGCGCTGACTGGCCGCTTCCTGACCGCGCACGGCGATCTCGAATTCTTCCTCAAAGCTCTGAGCGACGAGCGCATCAGAACTGCGCCGGGGCATGATCGGGCCGAGCGTACGGCTTGCCCATTCCGACAGATTGGCACCTAGCCTGGCAAAACTGCTGGGCTCCTGTAGCGGCGGCAGGGCGTCAATGTCGACCCGCTCTGAAAGATAGAAGCTGTCGCCAACAAGTTCGCCATCGGGTGAATAGATACGTGCGCGAACCCGTTCGGGCAGGTTAAGGCGCACGATCGTCTGGCGCGCGGCTTCATCATCGAGCATGGGGGCAGGCGTGGTTGCATCGTCGCCAAGCAAGCTGGTAAAAATCTGAGCTTGCGCAACAAGATCCTGCTTCTTGGAGACAACAAAACCGGCACGCATTTCGTTAAGAACCATCGCGCCGATAATGAGGATGGCCAGTCCCGCAAGATTGGACGCGAAAATCAGACGCGCGATGCGTGAGCCGAAGATCTTCGACCCGTGGCGCGCAATCGCCTTTCGCCTGATTTTCCTGTCCGTCATACGGGATTCTGCCTGCCTGAGATCAGGCGTCGGCAGCCACTTTCATGCTGACAATCTTGTCAGGGTTCCGCGGTGGCTCTCCCTTGGCCAATTGGTCGATTACGTCCATACCCTCGCTGACCTGACCCCAGACCGTATATTGGCGGTTCAGGAAGCTGGCATCGTCAAAGCAGATGAAGAATTGGCTGTTTGCCGAGTTCGGGGCCGATGTGCGGGCCATGGAACATGTGCCGCGGACATGGGGTTCGGCATTGAATTCTGCCTTCAGGTCCGGCTTGGAAGAACCGCCCATGCCGGTGCCTTGTGGACAACCGACTTGCGCCATGAATCCATCAATCACGCGGTGAAAGACGATGCCGTCGTAAAAGCCTTCGCGGGCCAGTTCCTTGATGCGTTCGACATGGCCGGGGGCCAGGTCGGGACGCAGGTCGATTTTTACCGAGCCTTTGGAGGTTTCGAGGAGAAGCGTATTTTCCGGGTCTGCCATGAAGTTATCCTATTGCTTGTGTTAGTCTCGTGTCTGGCTATTGAATGATGGAGGGAACGGCAAGTGGGCGGCGCATTTTACTGCCCCGCATTGCCGCAGGAGTGTCCGCATGATTGCACCGTTCATTTCACCTATTCTGGTGGCTGTGTTGTTCGTTCTCGGCTGTCTGCACCTGCTGTGGGCGTTTGGCAGCAATTTCCCGTGTGCGAATGAGCAGGCACTTGCCCGTGCGGTCGTGGGCCGTCGGGGTATAACCAAGATGCCGTCGGCATTTTCCTGCTTCATGGTAGCGCTTTGCCTGTTTGCGGCCGCCGTCCTGGCAGCTTGGCTGGGCGGGTACTTTTCTCTGCCGTTGCCGTCTGTCATCCAGAAAGGCGTGTTGGTCCTCGCAGGACTGGCAGCAGGGACAGTGTTTCTTGGGCGGGGCATCATCGGCGTCCTGCCAGCGTTCGAGCGCTCGTCGCCTGAATCGCCTTTTCTAACACTTAACCGACGTGTGTATTCGCCGTTGAGCTTCCTGATCGGGCTGGGATTCATTTTACTTGTCCTGAGCTTGCCGAATTGGAGCTGGCGCCTCGGGATCGCTTAGGACTGTCCAGTTCGTTGATATGGTGGGCAGCGGACAGGCCGTCTTCACCGGGCGCCAACATCATTTGGGCGAAGGCGAAATGATTCAGATCGGCGACGATGCGCGTATCGGCGGACGACAATCTTCGGCGCAGTGTGCCGCCGAACCATTGCCCCATCTCCTTCACCTGGTCCGATCGATTCGGATGACTTGGCCTTGCATCAACATGGATGATCCGACGGGCGTTGCGTGGAGTCGGAGGGGGATTCAGCCGGGATTTGGGAACTGGATCAACGCAGACAAGCAAATCTACCCGGCGCGGTTGGAGCGCCTTCAATACACGAAGCGCTGTATCGCCGCCCCAACTATGCCCGACCAGTATCAACGTGCGGCCGGCATCGGCGTGCTGACGGGCCAGATTGAGAATACGCCGCAACGCGTAATGCGGAAAATAGTGCGCATCATGATGGGCCTCATGCGCAAAGTCACGTTGCCGCGCTTCCGCATAAGCGGCCACGAGACGGGTGCGGGTATCGCCCGCCCCGCCGATATAGATCTCCGAAGTGCCGCGCCTATTCAGTGTAGCGGTAGCCGACGCCATACAGGGTCTCGATCGCATCGAATTCGTCGGTCACTTCGCGGAACTTCTTGCGAAGCCGCTTGATGTGGCTGTCGATGGTGCGATCGTCGACGTAGATCTGATCATCATAGGCGGCGTCCATCAGTTGGTCGCGGCTTTTGACATAGCCAGGGCGCTGGGCGAGCGCTTGCAGGATCAGAAATTCGGTGACGGTCAGGCGGACCGGATGTCCATCCCACGTACAGGCGTGACGGTTCGGATCAAGCGTCAACTTGCCACGCACGATTGGCTTCTGGTCACCTTCTTCAGATCCGGCCACGCCGCCGCGGGCACGCCGGAGCACGGCCTTGACGCGTTCCGCCAGCAGGCGATTGGAGCAGGGTTTGCGCACGAAATCGTCGGCGCCAATATTGAAGCCGATAACTTCGTCGATTTCCTCGTCTTTTGACGTCAGGAAGATGACTGGCAATTCGGAGGTCTGGCGCAGGCGACGCAGCAATTCCATACCGTCCATACGGGGCATTTTCACGTCCAGTATAGCGATGTCGGGCGGCGTCTCCGTTAATGCCGGGAGAGCCGTCTCACCATCATGGTAGGTGCGCACATCATAGCCCTCGGCCTCGAAGAAGATCTTCAGGGACGCAACGATATTCTCGTCATCATCCACCAGCGCCAATGTCGTCATCGCTCTATCCTTCTCAACCAACCCATATCCGTGAACGGGATCCGGTCTTCTTGCACTACGGTGTTCAAACATGGTTCGCGTCACGGCAAAAGCCCTCCTTCAATGCAATTGCAATGAAATCAAGGGATCAAGGCGAGCGAAGGCTCACATTACGGCATTTTAAGGGAGATTGGCTCCATTGGTTGTCGGCGTTTTTGGGGCGGGCGACATGCATTGCACCAGAAAGGTGTTCATCGCGACGAGCAAATCTGTGTTTGTATCATCGCTGTAAATCTGGTGGCCGGTATGATCCAGCAAGAGTATTTGAGCCTGTTTCCCAGCCTGTACCGCAGCATCATAGAACGCAGTGGTCTGATCCATGTGAACGATTTCGTCATCCGTCCCATGAATCAGGAACACGGGTGCCTTGAGATATTCAATGTAGGATATTGGAGACCGATGCCACAATTCGGTCTCATCATCGCGTCCATTGTTCATGCGTTGTGTCCAGATATTCCGAACGAAAGCGTCCACTGCGTCTGAGGGGTCGTACTGACGTAGCATGCGCGGAAGATCACTCACCCCCGCATAACTTATCGCGCATTGGTAGGCATCGGGAGTCATGGTTGCGGCTGCCAGTGCAGCGTAGCCGCCATAGGACGCGCCCACGATGCTTCTTGGCTGGTCTGGACTCACCAGCCCGGCTTGTTCGAGGGCGTGTACTCCGTCCGCAATGTCTTGTTGCATCGCTCTACCCCACTCGCCGTGCCCCAGACGCTCAAATGTTTGGCCGAAGCCACCAGAGCCGCGAAACTGGGGTTGAAAGACTGCGTATCCGCGATGCGCAAAATACTGGGCCCATCCGTCCCAATCCATCACGTCTCGAGACACAGGACCGCCGTGAGGCATGACGATTAGCGGAGCGTGACCTGGCGAACGTGTGGAGGGTGTGAAATACCCCCGCAATGCAAGGCCTTCAGAAGTCTGGTAATCAACCCGTCGCGGCATTGATGTCGTACTGAGATCGATATGAGGCCGCGCGTCTGAAATCTTGCGAAGTCTTTTCAGGTCATTGCGCAAAACATAATATGCTCCCGGATTGATTGGGGAGCTGACATATATCACCCAAGCCTGCCCATTCAGACTCATGTCGAATACGGACCAGTTGGCTTCATCAGGAAGCGCAGAGTCGATTGCTCGTCCCAGTTTGGCATCTTCTGGTGTGAACCAGTGCTTTTCGAGCTTGTCCTTCCAGAGTGCGGAGTAGAGCAGGTCATTAGACCCGCGTCTTTTGCGCGCGGAGCTGAGATCGTACTCGGAATCGCTGAAGAGTTGTTTGCCGAATTGACCAGTGTGGAGATCGAATTCGTAGAGGCCGGCATGCTCTGCGTCTGCGGGCCGGGACACGACGATAAATTTGTTGTTCTTCGAGGAATAGGAAACCGGATAGAATCCTTCATTGAGAGGATCGTGTTGAAATCTCAGTGTCCAGTTCCGACCGCCATCCTGGCTTGAATAGTATTGGTGAAGTCCGCCGGATTTGCTTTTTTCTATCCGCATTACGGGACGCATCGAGTCATTCAGAAGCCACGTCAGGGTTCGCGAATTCGCTGTATCCAGCAAACGCTGCCTGCCTGTGTCCACATTGATGGAAACAAGCTCAACAGATGCTTTTTTGTGTATGGCCAGAGTGACTTCGCGACGTTCTGCATCGCTCGCAATGAGCTTTGGTGAATCGAGCTCCTTGTCGAGGTTTCTCTTTCTGCTGGCTGCGAGGACTTTCTTTTCACCCGTTTCTGGGTTGATGGTCAGAAATACTGAGCGTGATTTGAACTTGTCTCCGGAAACGGTGAACTCGACGGCGCTCGACAGAATAGTGTCATCGAATGGCCATGATACCCAATCATATAGCCAGTTCACGGATTTACTGTAATACGTGTAGGTCTGCTTGATCTCTAATCGAGTGTCGCCGGTGGCGCTGTCCTCAACCATGATCTCGTCCCACCCGAACTTCTGGACGATATCATCCTGGTGGCCCGTCTTCAAAAGAACGAGCGCTGTGCCGTCCGGAGAGACGGCAATGTCGCGCAATTCCGCTTTTCCAACATATGCAGCTGGATAGTCAGCGAAAACATTCGCGCTGCAAGCAAATGAAAGCACAAAACATACTAAGAGCTTGAATAGTATTGGATGCATTCCCGGCCTTCTTCTTTAGTGAATCGTCTCAAGGCTAAGGTCAGGAATGCAGGATTGCAATTTCAAATTGCTTCAAACTATACGAGGGGTGGAGTGCTTCAAATTGCTCGTACTTAAATGGCCAGCCTTTGAATGCTTAGCTGGTCATGACATGTGTCTCGCCCCAGTCTTTCAGTGCGTTGAGGATCGGACGCAGGGTTTCGCCCTTTTTGGTCAGGCTGTACTCCACCTTTGGCGGGACCACTGGATAGACCTCACGATTGACGAGGCCGGCATCTTCAAGCTCGCGTAGCTGCTTGGTCAGCATGCGTTGGGTGACGTTGCCGACATCACGTTGCAACTCGTTAAACCGTTTCACGCCGTCCAGCAGGTGAAACAGCGTGACGCCTTTCCACTTGCCGCCAATCACTTCCAATGCAGCTTCCACGGGGCAGCCGCCGGAGCAGTCATACTTTTCAAAGCGGGTCATATTCTACAGTATACTTTCTGTGCGTATAGGCCAAAATTGTGCGTACTTGTGAAATTGGTTTGTATGAGTAAATCGGGGGGCGTCAACCAATTGAGCCCACATCCCGTAACGCAACCTGCTTTCCAATCACCCTTCAAGAGACCCAAGAATGGCCATGTCCCTGACTGAAACCTTACGCAAAATCCCCTTTGGCGCGTTGAGCGCGCTACTGTTCGTATCTGCTGGCGCTGGATGCGACAGCGCGCCGGATGTTTCTCGCGGTGTGTCAGGGGCGGATATCGTCCCGGTCTCAGCGGTTGAATGGGGCCCGCTCAACCCGGCGCGGGGCGATGCAAGTCCACGGGCCGGAACGCTTTGGGGGGATCGCACCTCCGCCGGTGAATCCGGTTTCCTCGTTCAGTTCAAGGAAGGTTTCTCGTCTCCGCCCCACATTCACAACGTGACATATCGCGGGGTCGTGATTAAAGGGGTGATCCACAATGACGATCCGGGAGCGGCCGATATGTGGCTGCCGGCCGGCTCATTCTGGACCCAGCCGGCGGGTGAGGCCCATGTCACATCGGCCGTTGATGCGTTCAACATGGCCTATGTCGAGATTGATGACGGTCCATATCTCGTAAAACCTGCGGATGAGTCCTTCGATTCGGGCGAACGCCCGGTGAACCTTGATCACACCAATCTCGTTTGGCTTGATGCCTCAGACATTACCTGGATCGACCGGGACGGCGGCGCGAAAATTTCGTTTCTTTGGAACTCCCCGGAAAACAATGGCGCACAAGGCGCATTGGTCAAACTGCCGGCTGGGCAGGCCGCCCGCCTGCGCAGTAATCAAAGTAACCTGCGGGTTGTGGCGATTTCTGGCGCGCCAGAAGTGCACCTGAAGGGCAAGGCGGAATCGGCGCCCCTTGCGCCGGGTAGCTATGTCGGCCTTGAGGCCAACACAAGCGATAATTTCGCCTGCGGCGCGGACGAGGATTGCCTTTTCTATGTCCGGTCCGAAGGCGAATTCGAAATCGTCTCTACAAAGAGCTGATCAATCCCCCTCCCGAAACTTTCCATTTTTCCAAGTATCAAAGGACCCTCCCATGAAACATGATATCACTCACTACGCCAAGGCCCGTTACACGACGAAGGCCTACGACCCCAAACGTCGTATCTCTGACGAGAATGTGGAAAAGCTGAAAGAGCTGTTGCGGTTCAGTCCATCAAGCACGAATATCCAGCCTTGGCATTTCATTCTCGCCTCAACACCGGAAGGCAAGGCGCGCGTTGCCAAGGCAACAGAGAAGTACCCCTTCAACCGCCCCTCGATCCTGAACGCTTCGCATGTCGTGGTGTTTGCCAGCCGCCTTGCCGTGGATGAAGACTATCTCCAGCATGTGCTCGAACAGGAAGACAAAGACGGTCGCTTCGATGTTGACAAAGACACGCACAAGCCCGCCATGCACGGTGGCCGGTCAATGTTCGTGAACCTCCATAAGCAGGACTTGAAGGATGTCCAGCACTGGATGGATAAGCAGGTCTATCTGAATATTGGCCAGTTCATGTTGGGCGCAGCCACCTTGGGCATAGACTCCACGCCGATGGAAGGCATTGAAACGGCAGTGCTCGACGCCGAGTTCGGCCTGCGCGAGAGGGGCTTCTCCTCGCTCGTTGTTGTGCCGCTCGGATATCACGATCCTGAGCAGGACTATAACGCCTCGCTCCCGAAGTCCCGCCTTCCATATCCGGATATTCTGACAGAGGTCTGACCTGTTCGCCGTCCCGGTCGCTCATCCGCGCCGGGGCGGCGACGCAACTTTATTGGTCGTGCATTGATATAACCCTGTAGGTTCGCAATGATCCATCCTCGTTTCGTTTCATGATGCGGATGCCCTTGCCGATGGAGACGCCGGAATTATCCAATGAGTCCCAGCGCAGATTGTAGGATATCAGTGACATTGCGTAAGGTGCGGTGCCTTCTATTCTGTGTGACGCCGTTTTTATATAGTCAAAACTGGGCCAGCCAGACGTATAGTCTTCAAGGAATTCCTTGATGGTCTCCTGCCCAACTCTCGGTCCACTGTCATGTGGGTACATAACGGCATCTTCTGAGTAGACATGGTAAAGAATGTCGGATTGCTGTCTTATCATCGCAGCATCATTGTACAGGTTGACGGCGAGGTGATCGAACGCCGCGCCGGAATCGACTGGGACTGATGGCGTGAAGGCCAGATGTATGCCAGGCAGAGTGTCGAACATCGTGGTTTCCCGGATTTCTGTGTACACGCTGTCGAAATTCCAAGCTTGTGCGATCAGCACATAATCGCCAGCCGCACTTTCTTCCCAGACATCGAAGTAGTGCCCGGATACTTCCTTCGCCTCAGCGGACTGCGCTGCAGTATAGTTCAGAGTGAACGCGCCGATGTCCACTTTTAGCATGTCGATCGGAATTGTCTCGGTGAGGGTTTTGTCAAACAAATTGATGTCGATGCCGTCAAACAGCGTCTCGTAGTACAGGGCCGCATGGTCCGGTCCGGTCATTGTCTTCTGGTATTCCGGCATGATCCGGACTTCAGGTCCGAACACTGTGGTTATTGCGGACAAGTCCTCACTTTCCACTGCGCGCTCAATCTGAGCCCGGAGTTTGGATAAATCCACCTCCGCTGTCGCTGCGCCCCCCACGCATGCTGCGATCATTCCGACTACGATGCTGCGAACCATGTTTTGCTTCCCGTCTGACGGGAACGCTAACATAGAGGAGAGGCCCTAAGTGTGAAAACTTGTTTATGTTCTTTAGTGCGCCTCGGCCCAGTTGCTGGCGGCGCGCGCGTCGACAACCAAGGGCACAGATAGCTGAAGTGACGGTCCGGCGGCTCCCTGCATGGTGGTCTTCACGGTTTCGATCAATTTGTCGGCCTCAGCTTCCGGGCATTCAAAGACGAGTTCATCATGTACCTGAAGCAGCATACGCGCAGACAGGCCTGCTTTGGCCAGTACATCTGGCATGCGGATCATGGCGCGTTTGATGATGTCGGCAGCGGATCCCTGAATGGGCGCGTTGATTGCCTGCCGTTCAGCGAAGGACCTCTGGGGGCCTTTCGATTTGATGCCCGACAAATTGATCTTCCGTCCGTAGGCGGTCGTCACATAGCCATGTTCTTTCGCAAACGCTTTCGTCTCATCCATATAGGCCCGAATACCGGGGAAGCGCTTGAAGTAGGTCTTGATATATTCACTGGCCTCGCCCTGGGGGATGCCGAGCTGGCGGGCAAGTCCGAAGCCGGAAATACCATAGATGATGCCGAAATTGATCGCTTTGGCTTGGCGGCGCACCATCGGGTCCATGCCTTCGATGGGTACACCAAACATTTCGCTGGCGGTCATGGCATGGATGTCGAGGCCTTCCTTGAAGGCATCCTTCAGCGTGTCGATATCGGCAATATGCGCCAGGATACGTAGTTCGATCTGGCTGTAGTCGGCGCTGACCAGAACGTTACCCTTGTCGGCGATGAAGGCTTCGCGGATTTTGCGGCCTTCCTCGGTGCGAACCGGGATGTTCTGTAGGTTCGGATCCGTCGAAGACAGGCGTCCAGTTTGGGCAACCGCCATCGAGTAGCTGGTGTGCACGCGCCCCGTGTTGGGATTGATCGCGGCTTGCAGTGCTTCAGTATAGGTGGAGCGGAGTTTGGACAGGGTGCGCCAGTCGACAATCGTGCGGGGAAGGCCATGGCCTTCAGCAGCGAGGCTTTCCAGCACGTCGGCGTCCGTCTGCCAGGCGCCGGTCTTGGTCTTCTTGCCGCCTTCCAGACCCATTTCATCGAACAGGATTTCCCCTAGCTGTTTCGGGCTGCCGATTTTGAATTCGCGGCCAGCCTGTTCGTAGGCCTCGGCCTCCAGCGCAGCCATGCGCTGGGAGAAATCGGATGACAGGCGCGAGAGGTGATCGCGGTCGACCTTGATCCCCTCCTGCTCCATACGGGCGAGGACGGGGACGAGCGGGCGTTCCAGCGTTTCGTAAACCGTCGTGACCTTTTCCGTGCGCAGCTGGGGCTTGAAAACCTGCCACAGGCGCAGGGTGATGTCGGCATCCTCGGCGGCGTATTCTGTCGCCTTGTCCAGCGCGATCCGATCGAACGTCACCTGCGACTTGCCCGTTCCGGCAATCTCCTTGAACGGAATAGTGTTGTGCTGCAGGTATCGCTCCGACAACGTGTCCATGCCGTGATTGTGCTTGCCCGCATTCAATACGTAAGACAGCAACATCGTGTCATCAATCGGCGCGACATCGATGTTGTGCGTGGCGAAGACCGAGAGGTCGTACTTGATATTCTGCCCGATCTTCAGGATCGCCGGATCTTCGAGCATCGGTTTCAGAGCGCGCAGTGCATCCTGCATGCGGATCTGCCGTGGCGGATCTGCGCCAAACATGTCTCCGTCGCCCGCATTGTCTGGATCGACATGCGCGAGCGGGATGTAGCAGGCTTCATTCGGTGCGAGCGCCAAGGATACGCCGACAAGGTTGGCCGCGATGGAATCGAGACTGTCGGTCTCTGTGTCAACTGCAACATAGCCCTGTTTGGTGGCGCGTGTGATCCACTCTTCCAGCTCTTCGAAATCGCGGATGCAGATGTATTTGCTGCGGTCGATCGGATCTTCTGCGGGCTGGGCGGACTCCAAGGTACCTTCGAGTTCCATCATTTCCCGCACGCGCCGCGTGATGGTGCGGAATTCCATTTCTTCCAAGAAATTGATCAGCGTGTCCGGGTCCGGATCCTGCACGGCGAGGTCTTCGAGCGGTACGTCGAGCGGCACGTCGTCTTTTAGCGTCACCAATTGCTTGGATATGCGGATGAGATCGGCATTGTCGATCAGGGTCTGGCGGCGTTTTGGCTGTTTGATTTCTTCAGCGCGCGCGAGCAACGTGTCGAGGTCGCCATATTCATCCAGCAGCTGGGCCGCAGTTTTCACGCCGATTCCGGGGGCACCGGGTACATTGTCGACGCTGTCTCCGGCAAGTGACTGGATGTCGACGACCTTTTCCGGGCCGACGCCGAACTTCTCAAAGACCTGTTCACGACCCATTGTCTTGTTCTTCATCGTGTCGAGCATGAGGACGGTATCGGAAACAAGTTGCATCAAGTCCTTGTCAGATGAGACGATGGTGACGCGCGCGCCTTTCGCCTCGGCCTGACGCGCATAGGTGGCGATCAGATCGTCGGCTTCGAATCCTTCCTTCTCGATGGCATGGGCCGCGAAGGCTTCGGCGGCGCGGCGCACGAGCGGGAATTGGGGGCGCAGTTCTTCCGGGGGTTCCGAGCGGTTCGCTTTGTACTGGTCGTACAGTTCATTGCGAAACGTGATGGAGGATTTGTCGAAGATGCAGGCGAAATGGGTGGGCCGCTCGTCGCCCTTCAGATCTTCCAGCAGCTTGAACAACATGTTGCAGAACCCGCTCACGGCGCCGATTGGCAAATCATCGCTGGCCCGGGTCAGAGGGGGAAGGGCGTGGAAAGCGCGAAAAATGTATGCGCTGGCATCTACCAGGTAGAGGTGGCTGTCCTTGTTGACGGGGGCAGTGGCCATGGTTCGGGAATCCTTTGCTGGCCGAATGTGTAGCCCGTGTCATGCGCGACGTCACCCATCCGGAAGGGGGTATTGCACCCTCACCTATAGGGATTTGCCGAATGCGCCGTCGCAGCGTAAACTTGCGCGTACAATTCTGGGAGGGAAGCATGAGTGAAACACTGGAACCACAAGCCGCCGGTACGCCTTGGCATCTCTGGGTCGTGGGTATTCTTGCGGTACTGTGGAACGGATTTGGCGCGTTTGATTACACCGCCACAGTGACCCATTGGGCGCCGTATATGTCGAACTTCACGGAAGAGCAGCGAGCCTTTTTCTATTCGTTTCCAGTCTGGCAGTATGTCATCTGGGCATTCGGCGTCTGGGGCGCGTTGATCGGATCCATTCTGCTCCTGTTGCGCAGCCGGTTTGCCGTTTGGGCGTTCTTGATATCGCTGCTGGCCGCGCTCGCATCCATGGTTCATGGGATGTCGCTGAAAGATGTTCCGGAAGGAGCTTCAAATCCCGCGTTTGCGGCAGTCATCATCCTGATTGGTGCCTTGTTGCTTGCATATGCGTGGCGGATGACGCGACGCGGAGTCTTGCGCTAGCCGGAATTCGACCTAGCCTCCCGGTCAAGACATGGGAGGATAAAAATGACTGAGATGAACAAGAGCTGGGTTTTGCGTCAGCGGCCTGTAGGTGACCTGAAGGAGGGAGACCTCGAACTGGTCGAGTCTCCGCTTGTGCCGTTGGAAGATGGTGAAGTGCGAACCCGCCTGATTTACCTGTCCCTCGACCCGACCAATCGCATCTGGATGAGCGATGTGGATGGTTATCTGCCGCCCGTCGGCATCGGGGATGCCATGCGTGGCGGCGGTCTGGCCGTGGTCACCGAAAGCCGTTTTGACGGGCTGAAGGAAGGAGACATCGTAAACACGGGTCTCGGTACTTGGTCGCTCTATTCGAATCTGCCCGGAAGTTCGCTGAACGCACTGCCGCGCCTGCCAGGTGTGCCGCTGACCGCCTATATGGGGCCGCTCGGCGCAACTGGCATGACGGCCTATTTCGGACTGATGGATATTGCGAAGCCAAAGGCTGGCGAGACGGTGGTCGTCTCTGCGGCGGCCGGCGCAGTCGGCTCCATGGTGGGACAGATTGCAAAGATCCAGGGCTGCCGGGTTGTTGGCATCGCGGGCAGTGACGAGAAATGCAAATGGCTGACCGAGGTGGCCGGCTTCGATGCTGCGATAAACTACAAGACGGAAGACGTTGGGGCAGCGCTCGACAAGCACTGTCCGAAGGGAATCGACGTCAATTTCGAGAATGTGGGCGGCAAAATCATGGATGAAGTGATTGCGCGTCTGAATGATTTCTCGCGCATGCCGCTATGCGGACTGATCAGCACCTATAATGCAATTGACCCCGTGCCGGGGCCGTACAATTTCTCGAACCTGTTGATGCGCCGGACTTTGCTGAAAGGGTTCATCGTGATCGATTACTTCCCGCGGTTTCCGGAAGGCATTCAGCAGATGGCGCAATGGTTGATGGCCGGCAAGATCAAGTTCGAGGCGGACATTGTCGATGGTCTGGAAAATGCACCAGCCAGCTTGTCGCGTCTCTTCGAAGGCAAGAATCTAGGCAAACTGATGGTCCAGGTCAGCGAGCCACCAGCTGCCTGAGTTAACCTAAGTTCAGGTGGCGTTCAGCTTGCCCCTGTATGTCTGACTGCAGACGGGGCTGGGATTGAGGGACGCAGGCTTGTCGGGTGTAGGAGGAATTCGGCGCGTGTCGCTGGATTCCTCTACAGGACCAGCGGAGCGATCCAGTAGCCTACCGCAGCGATGATCACGATACCTGCCAGATTGATGTAGAAGCCCTTGCGGATCATCTGCTGGATGGTGATGTGGCCCGTGCCATAGACGATGGCGTTTGGTGCGGTGGCAACCGGAAGCATGAAGGCACAGGACGCTGCCACGGCGGCCGGGCCGAGCAGGCTTTCCGGAGCTGTGCCGAGCGCAACAGCGAGCGAACCCAGTACGGGTGCAAGCGTGGTCATTGTGGCCACGTTTGAGGTGACTTCCGTCAGGAAGATGACCAGAGCAACCACAATAACGATGAAGATTAGCGGCGGGAGCACGTCCAGAACACGCAGATTCTCGCCGATCCATTCCGACAGTCCGGTGCGCGAAATGGCCTTGCCCATTGCGATGCCGCCACCAAACAGGAGCAACACGCCCCACGGAATTTGTTCAGCTTCCTGCCAGTTGAGCAGGCCACGATCTTCACCGCCGCCCGCCGGGACCAGGAACATGAGTACCCCGCCGAAGATCGCGATCATCATGTCGACTTCCGCGCCGCCATAATTCGCGAGCAACTCTATTCCAGACGCTTCGAGGAATAGCTGAAGTGGCAGTCTGAGCAGCCATAGGGTGGCCGTGATCCCGAAAACGATTGCGACGCGGGTTTCTTGGACGGTCATTTTGCCAATGCCGATAAGCTGGGATTTGACGTGAGCTGACACAGCTTCTGCATTTTCGGAGCGGACCGGCATACCGCGTGTGACATTCCACCATGCGACCGGCAATAATAGCGCCATGGCCGGCAGGCCAAAGGCCATCCATTGTGCGAACCCGATATGAGCACCCGCTTCGGTCTGCAACCAGCTGATTGCAATCAGATTGGTCGGCGTGCCGATCGGGGTGGCGACCCCACCGATGGATGCCGCGTAGCAAACACCGAGCAGGAGTGCCGTGGTGAAGTGTTTCGAAACATTCCCAAGCACAGCGCTGGCTGAGATGGCGATGGGGACCATCATCAATGTCGAGGCCGTATTGGATATCCACATCGACAGGACGGCCGTTGCGAGCATGAAGCCGAAGACAATAGCGCCGGGCGACGTGCCCACCCGGCTGATGACGTTGAGTGCAATCCGCTGGTGCAGGTTCCAGCGTTCAATGCCGAGGGCAACGATGAAGCCGCCGAGCAACAGGATGACAATATGGTTGGCATAATCACTGCCCGTCTGGGCTGGTGAGCCCGCTCCAACGAGCGGCAGAACAAAAAGCGGCAACAGAGAGGTGGCAGGTATGGGAATAGCCTCGGTGGCCCACCAGACCGCCATAAGCGCCATCAGAGCTCCCGTGCCCCAGGCCGCATGGCTGAGGCCTTCCGGTGGGCCGAACAGCAACATGAGCGCGGCCAGGGCAGGGCCCAGCATCAATCCGATTTTGCGAGCCCCCAATTCCACGCTCTTATTCCCCCATAGCCTCAAACCCTGCCCGGAGATCGGCAATCAGGTCATCTGCGGTCTCCAAACCGACATGTATGCGCAGCAGCGGGCCGACCTTTTGGTCAATCCAGTGGCCTTTTGATCGTTTCAGTTGCGGGTCGCACGGGATGATCAGGCTTTCAAAGCCACCCCAGGAAAAGCCCATCGAAAACAATTCCAATGCGTCAAAGAAGCGTTTCAGGCCTTCTGGGCTGACCGCGTTGAGAATGACCGAAAACAGGCCGTTTGCGCCAGAGAAGTCGCGTCTCCAGATGGCATGGTCCGGATGCTGTTCGAGTGCCGGGTGCAGGACTTGACAGACTTCCGGGCGTTCAGACAACCAATTCGCGATCCTGAGACCAGCGGCCTCGTGCGCATCCATGCGCGTCTTCAGGCTGCGCAAGCCGCGCAAGGCCGTGTAAGCATCGTCCGGGCCCAGGCTGATGCCCCAATCATCTCCGCAATCGATAATGTCTTGCGCCACGCGCTTGTCGCGGCTCATGACAGCGCCGCCAAACACGTCCGCATGGCCAACCGCATATTTTGTCAACGCCTGGACAGAGATGTCCACGCCGAGGTCCAGTGGCTTGTGCAGAATTCCAGCGCCCCATGTATTATCGAGAATGGTGCGAATACCACGCTGCTGCGCCACGTCCACAATGGCAGGCGTATCGCTGATCTCGAAGGTGAGTGAGCCCGGAGATTCCAGGTAAATTACGCGCGTGTTGGGTTTGATCAGGTTAGAAATGGTTGCGCCACATCGCGGATCGAAGCGCGTCGCCTCTACCCCCATTTTTTCCAATCGACGATCAAGATAGCGCGCGGTGGGGCCATAAGCGGAGTCGGTGAAAAGGATGTGATCCCCGGCTTTTACCTGGCTGCCGATGGCAAGCGCGCAGGCCTGTAATCCGTTCGAGGTCAGTTTTGCGAAGGTCGCATTCTCAAGTACGCAAAGTGCGTCTTCAAGTTCACGATGAACCGCCAGGCCCATACGGCCGTAGCCGGGCTTCGCGCCATAGAGGTCTGAGGATGTATCAAACAGGAGTGTGGACGCCCGCTCGATTGGCGGATTGACTGTCTTCTGGGCCAACCGGCGGCCACGTGTATGGATGAGACGTGTCGCAGTGTCCTTTGTCATGCTGTGCCAGTGGCGACGGGACGGGATGCGTCAGACGCCCATTCCGCCCACGATCCATCATAGACCGCGACGTCCCAATTACCGAGTCGGGCCAGCGCGAGCGCCGTGACAGCGGCAGACACGCCAGACCCGCAGGTCGCGATTGTGGGCGCGAGGGGATTTGGAAACAGTTTGCCAAGTTCGTCGGCGGATTTCATCCTGCCGTCTTCCGTGCGGAGTTCGCCGGAGGGCAGGCAAATGCTGCCTGGGATGTGACCGGAGGGAAGCCCCTCTCTCGGTTCGGGAGCCTCGCCGGAGAAACGCTCGGCCGAGCGGGAGTCTATGATGTTGTGGGAGCCGTTCGCAGATGCTGCAAGCATTTGGTCTGAATCCTTCAGCAGATCGGACCGGACGCGCGCTGTGAAATGGCGTTCGACGGCCACCGGTGGCAGGTCCTCGATCTCGCCACCAGCATCCGTCCAGGCCTTGAGCCCACCATCAAGTACTTTTACGTCGCGTTGGCCCATTACGCGCAACATCCACCATACGCGAGCCGAGGCGAAGAAGTTGAACTGGTCATAGACGATGATCCGGTTGCCGTCTCCCAGGCCGAGCTTGCGCGCACGCGAGGAGAACATGACGGGATCGGGCAGCATGTGCGGCAGATCGGTTCCGCCTGCCTTGATGGCGTCGATGTCGAAATAGACGGCGCCGGGAATGTGTCCTTCAGCCCATGCCTGGCGCCCCGTCTTCTCGGGATTGAGGAAGGGAGGGAACCAGGTTGCGTCCACGACCCGGACGTCGGGCGCAGAGATATGTTCTTTCAGCCATTCGGCCGTAACGAGCGGGTCTCCGGATTCCATAATTCAAGCCTCCATCCATGCGGGAACCGGCAGATCCTTCGATCTCAGGAAATCGGGATTGTAGAGTTTCGACTGGTATCGGTTGCCATAGTCGCAGAGCACCGTGACGATTGTGTGCCCGGGCCCCAGATCCTTCGCCATCTGAACGGCCCCGGCGACATTGATTCCCGCAGAGCCGCCAAGACACAGACCCTCATTTTGAACGAGGCCGAAAAGGATGTTGAGCGCTTCCTCATCCGTACAGCGATAAGCGCGATCCACTTCAATACCTTCAAGATTGGCTGTGATGCGACCTTGTCCGATGCCTTCAGTGATTGAGGTGCCTTCGGATTTCAACTCACCGTTCTTGTAGTATTCATACATCGCAGCCCCGCCGGGATCTGCGACACCGATCTGAATGTCCTTGTTCTTTTCCTTTAGTGCGAGCGATACACCGCCGAGCGTGCCGCCAGATCCGACCGCGCAGATGAAAGCGTCAAGCTTGCCATCGGTTTGGGTCCAGATTTCCTGACCAGTGGTGTCGTAGTGGGCCTTGCGGTTCGAGATATTGTCGAACTGGTTTGCCCAGATCGCGCCGTTTAGTTCCGACTTGGCAAGGTCTTCGGCCAGGCGCTTCGAGAAGTGCTGGTAGTTGTTTGGGTTCTTGTAGGGGACCGCATCGACCTCGATCAGCTCTGCGCCGAGTAGGCGGATTGCATCCTTTTTCTCCTGGCTTTGCGTGCGTGGCATCACGATGACCACGCGGTAGCCGAGTGCTGCGCCGACCAATGCGAGCCCGATGCCGGTGTTTCCAGCCGTTCCTTCGACAATGGTGCCGCCGGGTTTCAGCTCTCCAGCCGCTTCAGCGTCGCGAACAATGCCCAGTGCCGGTCGGTCTTTCACAGACTGCCCCGGATTGAGGAATTCGCATTTGCCGAGAATTTCGCAGCCGGTTTCGTCAGATGCCTGGTTCAGGCGAAGCAGGGGGGTGTTGCCGATAAGGTCGATCACCGAGCGATGAAACTTCATCAGATTAGGTCCGATTCTGGTCAATTTTCTTTGGGACGAAGCTAGTGCGGCGCAGAGGTTTTCACAACCGTTGTGAGTCCCACATGGCCCGTGTGATCCAATTCGTGCCGGTCTGCGTAAGAAGCATGAATAGACCAACCGAGACAGGACCGCCTGCTTGACCCACACCGACACCTATATTGCTTTCATGATGGACCATGCCGCCGGGAACCATCCGGAGTCCTTTGCTGTGGCGGGGGACCTGCACATTTCACTGAGTGAGAGGGGGGCTGAGACCGCCCATCTCTGGTCAATGATCGGCGGTGTGATGCTGGAACGATCTGACCCGATACTTGCCGACCCGGCCCAGCAGAGTTCGAGAACTGGTCGCGCCCGATGGTCAGGTCTCTCAGTTGATGAGGTCCTGTCCCAATCCTCTGGCGATTTGAGCTGGCGGCGCGGTTTCTCCGGCGTTCAATATGCATCTGCAGGCACGCCGGGGACAAAGTTCATGAAACTGGAGCCCGGTCAAAGCGCGCCGATGCATGGTCATGGTGGCCTTGAGGCAACCGTTGTCCTGTCCGGGCGTTTTACAGATGGATATGGCACATATTCTCGCGGTGACCTTGTGCTCGGTGAACCCGGCATGCGTCACAAGCCCGCTGCTGTGGGAGACGAAAGTTGTATTTGCTTTGTCGCCCATCGGCCCAACAGGTTCTGGAGTATTTTCCAATGAAGCGTTTTCTGGGAGCCATTCTGCTATCGGCCGCGCTGTTCAGCGCACCCGCAAGCGGAAAGACGTCGGATGCGAGTTGGGCACCAAGCCCGGGCGACGTGATCGAGTTTGATGTGCTGCGCAAGGGCGAGCCATTCGGCTCCCACTCCGTCAAGTTTGGGCAGGATAGCCAGGGACGTCTGACTGCAACGACTGACGTGAACCTCAAAGCCGGCCTGGGGCCTATCACCGTTTTCAAGTATGAGCTCGACGCCTCTGAAGTGTGGGAGGATGGACAACTCGTGTCTCTCACCGGTCAGGTTGACGATGATGGCGATGAAGGGTCGGTGAAGGCAGTGCGCAGCGGTGATGGGTTGGAGGTCGAAGGCACAGAGTATGACGGTGTTGTTGCAGGCTCAATCGTGCCTTCAAGTCATTGGAACTTTGCCGCCACGAATTCCTCAAAGCTGCTGTCGACCGGCAATGGAGAAATATTGGAGGTCACCGTATCTGAACAAGGGAATGAGACCATACGTGTGGCGGGTGAAGAGATCGAGACCACGCGGTATCTGATGGATTCTGATATTGATGTTATGCTTTGGTATGACCAAGCCGGACGTTGGATGAAGTTGGCTTTCGAAGCACGCGGTCAGGATATCGAATACGTTTTGGCGAAGCTATACTGATTTCGCTACCGAATGTCGGCTCTGACACTCATTCTTGGCGATCAGCTAACGCCCGACCTGTCATCTCTTTCTGATTTCAATCCGTCCACAGATACTGTCTTGATGGCCGAAGTCATGGAAGAGGCGACCTATGTGGGCCACCACAAGAAGAAGCTCGCATTTGTATTCTCTGCCATGCGCCACTTCGCTGAGGAGTTGGAAGCAACGGGTGTTGCGGTGCGCTATGTCAAATTAACGGATCTTGAAAATGAAGGCTCATTGCGCGGTGAAGTGGCGCGTGCGTTGGATGCCGATCCCGGCATCGACACCTTGATCATCACGAAACCCGGCGAATGGCGCCTGTTGAGCGATATGGAGGTGTGGGCCAACATCTTCGATGTAGAGGTGGAACTTCGCGACGACACGCGGTTCATCGCGACACTGAGTGAATTCTCGACCTGGGCTGCCCATCGCAAGCAGTTGCGGATGGAGTATTTCTATCGCGAGATGAGACAGAAGACAGGTCTGCTCATGGAGGGAGATAGCCCTGCTGGCGGCAAGTGGAATTATGATCAGGACAACCGCAAGCGGTTGCCGAAATCCGCGGTTACTCCTCAACGATGGTTCTGCCAGCCAGATCAGGTTACGCAAGACGTGCTCGATATGATCGCGCACAGGTTTCCAGACAATTTCGGAGATTTGGAACCCTTCGTGTTCGGAGTCACACGTCACGATGCCGAGGCCGCTCGTGATGCTTTCATGGCGGAGATCCTGCCTGGCTTTGGAGACTACCAGGATGCCATGGCAAAGGATGAGCCGTGGATGTGGCATTCAATCCTCTCGATTTATCTGAATGTCGGTTTGTTGGATCCGTTGGATTTGTGTGAACGCGCTGAGGCGGAATGGAAATCCGGCCGTGCGCCGCTCAATGCTGTGGAAGGCTTCATTCGGCAAATCCTTGGCTGGCGCGAATACGTGCGGGGGCTCTACTGGTGGAACGGCCCTAAGTACGCAAAAAGCAATTTTCTGAATGCGCAGAACGCGCTTCCCGATTTCTACTGGACCGGCGAAACCGATATGGCCTGTCTGGCCGATGCGCTGGGGCAGACCATTCGGCATGCTTATGCCCATCATATTCAACGCCTCATGATCACGGGAAATTTTGCGCTGCTCGCGGGCATCCATCCGGACCACGTCAATGATTGGTACATGAGTGTTTATGCCGACGCGTACGAATGGGTGGAGCTGCCGAATACGCATGGAATGGCGCTCTTTGCAGACGGGGGTGTGATTGCGTCAAAGCCTTACGCTGCCAGTGCAAACTATATAAACAAGATGTCAGATTATTGCGCCGGGTGTCGTTACAATTCCAAAACCCGGACCGATGAGGACTCGTGTCCCTTCAATACGCTTTATTGGGACTTCCTGATCCGCCATTCCCAACGATTGCAGGACAATCCCCGCATGTCATTGCTCATGAAAAATGCGATAAAAATGCCGGATCGTGAACGTGATCTGATACAGCGGCGAGCCAGAACCGTGTTGAAATCCTTGAATATTTATCCAACCAAAGATTGATGACTTACGCATCGTTACCGGTTTCAGAGAATTTTCGACGTCACACTACACTGATTTTCACCTCCGTCACTTAGACATGCTGACAATGGTGATTCCGAGAAGTCGGATGAATTCCGGGGTGGACGCATGAAACTGTTGGCTATGAAGGATAGCGGCGATGGGCCGCTGTCCGAGATCGTTAGGGACTCGGACGACGAACGAAAGCATGAGGCGGCCTGGCGAGAAAGCCAGCTGGAAATCGTGGGCACGATCACGATTCCTCTGGTTCTGGCCAACCTGATCAATGCGGCGGTTGTCTGGCTGTCCTTCAAGGAGACGCCAGCGGACTTTGCCTTGTCTGTATGGCTCGTCTGTATCGCCGCCATATGCGCAGCGGCTTTTGTTACGAACAAGGTTCGAACCTACCGGCCCAGCGATCTTGCGATCGCTCGCAAGGTGATGAGGGAATATACGTTTGTTGCGGCGATTGCCGGACTTCTTTGGGCGTCGGTACCTATCATTGTGATGAATGTCACGGATAGCTATGGCCAGATGATTGTGGGCGTCGTTCTGGCTGGAGTCATGTTCACCGGTGCGCTCCTGATGTCGCGTCTGCCCAAGGCAGCCTTTGCCTTTATTGTTCCGATCGGACTGGGACTGGTTGCGGAAATGCAGTTTCAGCAAAATCCAAAATATCAGTATACATCTATTTTGACGTTGGCTTATGTCGCGATACTCATCCTAGCCATTCGCTGGTCGCATCGCCAGTTCGTGCTCAAAAGCATCAACGAAACGGCGGTTAGAGAGCAGTCGCATCTGATTGGGTTGCTGTTGAGGGATTTTGAGGAAAGTACGTCCGATTGGCTCTGGCAAACTGACGCCAAAGGCGTGCTCGTAGACATTCCTCTCGTGTTTGAGGGCGCTGAGCATGACAATGGTTACCTAACGCTTGGCAATCTGTTGGTCGATCAGTTCGAGGCGGACGATTCTACCAGAGTGCTCAATACCAGCCTCATGCGCCGCCAGGGCTTTCGCGATATCGCCATGAGGCTCAAAGGTTCAGAGACCGAACGCTGGTTGTCCCTTACCGGGAAGCCAATCTTCAATGATGGCAAGTTCCGAGGCTTCCGCGGGGTGGCATCGGACATCACCCAGTCCAAGGAAATAGAAGATCGTATTGCCTTTATGGCGCATTATGACGGGCTGACGGGTCTGCCAAACCGGATGAACATGCAGGAGCGACTGGAAAAGGCGCTCCGCAAACCGGATGTTGAAACAGTCCAAAGAGCGTTGGTTTGGCTCGATCTGGATAACTTCAAATGGGTGAACGATACGCTGGGCCATCCGGCGGGTGATGAGCTCTTGCAGCATGTCTCCGGTCGCCTGAACGAATTGAGCGGCGATCATGACATGGTGGCGCGGATCAGTGGTGACGAGTTCGCCATGATCGTTCAGCGTCCGACGATGGGCGACCTCGAACTCTTTTTCGACGAGATAACCGAACGCCTGAGCGAGCCCTATGACCTGTGGGGGTCGACCGCCAATTGCTCCGCGTCGGTAGGTGTCAGGATGTTCGATCCGTACACGAAAGATGCCCGCACCATGCTGAAGCATGCTGACTTGGCGCTCTATCAGGCCAAGAAGCTCGGAAAGTCCACTTGGTGCATGTTCACACCCGCGCTCGACGAACGCGCGCGAGCCCATTTGCAAGTCGAGGCCGATTTGCATTCCGCGCTGGAGCACAGCGAGTTCGAACTTCATTTCCAGCCCCAAGTTGATGCTCACACACATGATGTGGTGGGATGCGAAGCCTTGCTGCGATGGAACCACCCTGAGCGGGGCCTGGTTTATCCCGGCGACTTCATTGAGCACGCAGAAGACAATGGTCTGATTACCCGGATCGGAGACTGGGTCATTCGGGCGGCTTTGGCAGAGGCGCGTCGTCTGCCCAATCATGTCAAAGTTTCGGTGAATATCTCGCCGTTGCAAATACACTCATCCAATTTGATGACGACCATCGTGAATGCGATTGCCGCCAACAAGATCGATCCGCGACGGCTCGAGCTTGAGATCACGGAAACGGTCCTGATGTCGGACACAAATTTCACGCTCAAGCGCCTTCACAAACTGAAGGAGATCGGCGTCGGCATTGCGCTTGATGATTTCGGCACAGGCTATTCTTCTCTGTCTTATTTGCGGAGCTTTCCGTTCGACAAGATCAAGATCGACAAGAGCTTCGTGCGAGACATTGAAAGCCGATCAGACAGCCGTTCTATCACGCAAGCCACCATCGCACTGGCGCACTCACTGGGCATGCGGTGCACAGCGGAGGGTGTCGAGACGCATTTTCAAGCAGAGTTCCTGCGTGACATTGGATGCCAGGAATTGCAGGGTTTCTTCATCAGCCGGGCCAAGCGGCTCGACAAACTTCACCATATTATCGACCTTCTACCTGCCGATTTTGCATCACCCAAGCGGGAGTCGGATGTCGCGACCGCAGCCGATAATACTATCCAGTTTCCAGCGGCGAAGTCCGCCCAAGCCTGATCCCCGGATTTCAGTTTTCGTTTGAAGTGTCGGCCTCTTTTTTCTTGCGATTGTTCAACAAGCCGCCGAGCGCTTTGATCGCTACATCTTCAGCAGATGTCTCGGCAGGCGCGTCGTCCGTCGGAGCTTCTGGGTCAGGCTTCTTGATGCCAAGGAGTCCGCCGATAACATCTTCGGTGCTGCCGGAGCCTGCTGAGTTGGAGACACCAAGCTCTTCCAACACGCGGGAGCCCAACTCTGCCTTGAACGCAGAACTTACGCCGCTCAGATCTGGTGTGACTTTCGGATTCGTCCACGCGCCCGATATACGGATCGGGACTGGAATGCCGTTCAATTGCACCACGCTGCCCTGACCTTGGGCCGATTTGTCCACACTGGTCGCAAGGCGCAGGTCCATGGACTGTCCCGCCAGATTGATCTGTCCAGTCCCATCTACGCCCAGAATGGGACTCAGCAGTTTCATCACATCCACATTCGCAACGCCGTTATTGACTTTCAACACAGTGTTGAAGCTTGAAAAATCGGTTTCGGCATTCTGCGATAAAGCTTCGCCAAAATTGAGTTCCTGAATTGAGCCTGTCGCTATGGCCTGCTTCAGAGAGGAGGCGCTTCGTACCAAGGCTGCAACATTCAAGCCTTTGACCACACCATCCGAAAGGCTCGTCGAGACCTCTCCGTCAATTGCCTGCATGATTGCGTCAATGGATGTACCAGACGACTGCGCAGAAACCTTGAATTGTCCTGTTCCTGTGAGGCTGTCGAATCCGGCCAACGTTCCGAGCAGATTTGCGACGGCAACATTCTGGCCCTGCATGTCGAAGCCGACTTTCGGTGTGGCAGGTCGGGCATCCACGGTCAGCTTGCCCAACCAAAGTCCGCTGAAGACTTTGAATTGCGACAAATCTGCTGTCAACAATCCATCGGTCAGATCGACGTCCATGACTGCATCGGTCAATTCGACATCACCAATGGTGAGTGATCCGACCTCAAGACTGAGGTTTGCGTTCACGGATTTCAGCCCGGACAATTCGAGTGTTTCATCACTCCAAGGCTGAATTCCTTGATTGGTCTTTTCCGGATCCGGCTCTCCCATAAAGGGTGTGAGGTCGAGAGCGGGTACGCTGAGATCGCCGATAATGCGCGGTGTTGTCGCCGACACATCAATCCCCGCCTGTCCGGTGCCCCTCAATGCATCTAGCGACAGGTTCAAATTGTTGACCATGACGGACTTGAATGTGCCGTTTGCCGTACCGGAGACGGCGAAGGTCTGGAGTGTATCACCCGGGGCCAGTTCAATTGCCGTAGCGCTCAGCAAGTCACGCATTCTGTCGCTGGCGATGGAGAGGGTGCCGGCAACAGTCCCATCACCATTGAGCGAAACGGATCCCTCATATGACGCGCTCAACAAGTCACTGTCATGGGTCAATTTGAGTTCTGTAAGAGATGGTGAGTCGAGCGCGCCGGATGCCTTGCCCGCGACTTGTAGACGACCCAAGGCTGACCGTGCCGGCACATCCAACTCGAATTGCTGTGTGAGCGCGGCCAGATCTGCCACCACGGTTTCGAACGTGCCGTTCAAACTCGGCGCGTCACCAAGTTGGACGCTGCCATCATATTTGATATTTGCCAGGTCGGATGCCAGATCCAGCCGGGCCTGAGCGGGCAGATTACGGGTGAGCGCTTCGGGCGCATCCAGCCAGATGTCGACGGTGAAGGCTTGCTCCTGAAACCGGCCGCTGGCTGTCGCACTGAGAGGCTGGTCCATGCCTCGTAGAGATGCTTCCAGGTCAAGTTCGGACAATTTGTATGTTTCGCCAGATTGGTCGTCCTGAAAGGTGAGCGAAGCGTTCTTGAGGATTGCCGATTCGATTCCCGCATCGAATGAACCATTTGTCCCTTCAGGTGGTGGCGATGCTTCTTTTGAAGAGGCGAATTCCCAGTTCGTATTCCCATCGGCTTTGCGCTGAAGGAACACATCTGCATCCACGAAAGCGATTTCCTGCACATCCACGCGCCGCGACAGCAGCGGCATCCATTTGACCGAGCCGCGCAACGCACCTGCCTCAATCATGTTCGGTGTGGCAAATCCGTCGGGATTGGCAACGCTCACCTGTTCGACCGAGGCCGAGATGCGCGGAAACACGGATATTTTCACATCGCCTGCGAGCGTCACGTCACGTTGCAACGCGTTGGTCGCCGCATTCTCAATCTGGTTCTTGTAAACCGATTTCGGAATGAAGAAGGGCACTGAAAAGGCTGCGATAATCAGCAGTGCCGCGATGCCGGAAACAATTAGGAGAACGCGCTTCATGGAATAACCTCAGGACTGGGAGTCTAACCTGATATGGGAATATGGCTTGGGAATGACAGCTTTATACAGAAAAGTGCAAATTCGCGTGAAGTTCCCCGCTTGACCCGCCATGCCGGGTTTAATAGAGAAGCGCTTCGCCGAGTTTCGGCAAGGAAATGCGCGGGTGTAGCTCAGCTGGTTAGAGTGCCGGCCTGTCACGCCGGAGGTCGCGGGTTCGAGCCCCGTCACTCGCGCCATTTCTCTCGAAATGGTTTCCGTGTAAAGCATTGAAGTTAAACGATATTTTTGATCTCGTTTGCTTCGCTTTGCATAAAATGGCCGGAATCTGTGGACCAAAATGGGACCAGATTGTGGACCAATGGTCGGCGTCATGAAGCGCGTCGACGACAATTCCTACCTCGAACAGCGAGGCCGCGTCTGGTGGTATAACCGCCGTGTGCCGAGTAAGTTCGCGCACCTTGATTCGCGCAAGCGGATCAAGGAATCGCTGGGGACCACTTCAATCGACCAGGCTCGCTACAAGCGCGACTTGCTGGCCGAAGCCGATGACCATTACTGGGCATCGTTGAAGATCGCCGAAGAGGTCGGGCCCTCATCCAGTCGGGAAACTTCGGAGGCCGTTCGTCGCCGCTATCGCATGGCGACCGTCAAGGCGCTGGCGAGCGGCTTCACCTATCAGCCCATCGACCATCTCGCGACTGTTGCGCCGCTTGAAGAGGCGCTGGCACGGCTGCTTGCGGTTCATCAGAACGCAGGGCCCGCCGAAATCCCCAAAGTGCGGGACGCCGAAGCGCTGCTTGGCGGCGCGCCGAAACCGACTGTCAGCGTGTCCGAGGCTTTCGAAGTCTATGTGAACGAGATCGCGTACAACGCGCAGCTGTACAAATCGCCGAACCAACGCGCATCGTGGGAGAAAACTAAGCGAACCTCAGTTCAGTATTTTATCGACTTTGCCGGTGACATTGCCCTTGAGGAGATCACCCGTGACCTCGCGCTCAATTACCAGAAGCACTGGGCCAAACAGGTCAGACCCAAGGATCAGAACGCAAAGCCGGTCGCGCCTAACACCGCTAACCGTCACATCGGCAATATCCGTTCGCTCTATGCCGATTACTTCAAGCACATTGGCGAAGAGGAACGTCCGAACCCCTTCCGCAATATGCACTTCAAGGCGAAGGCGAGAACCGAAGTGCCGCCATTCTCATCCAACTGGGTGCGGGAGAAGATTCTTGCGCCGGGTGCTACCCGTAAATGGCGGCCGGAACTGCAGCTCATTACGCTGATGCTGATCGAGACAGGATGCCGACCGAGTGAGATCATCAACCTACGCGTTGAAGATTTTCACATTGATGAGCCGGTGCCCTACATCTCCATCCGCGCACGGACGGACCGCGAAGTGAAGACCGACACCTCCGAGAGGGACATTCCGCTGGTCGGCATCGCACTCGAAGCGGCAAAGCGCGCGGCGCCGAAAGCCTTTGCCCACTACTACGACAAGGGCGAGCTTTTCTCCGCCAACATGATGAAGAACTTCCGCAATCGCGGCCTGCTGGAGTCGCCCGACCACAAGATCTACTCATTCCGCCACGCCTTCGAGAAACGCATGCAGGAAGCCAATATCGACTACGGCCTGCGATGCCTGCTCATGGGCCACAAGACGACAAGACCCGTCTATGGCGACGGTGGCTCGCTTGAGTATCGGCGTGACGAACTGCTCAAGATCATCCACCCGTTTGATCCTCGGGTGATGGAGTTGTTTGATCGCGAAAATGTACTCTGGGCAGTCGGCGGCTCCGCAAAATCATGAGTCAGGCTTTTGCGCTTTGTGTCGCTCGAGAATGTGCGCAGCAGACGACATCCAGGACAAGTCTGCGCCAAAGGAGGCGGCAATCGCGTGAAGGGCGGATGCGTTTGCGACCAAAAAGCTCCAACATAAATTGATGTACTCGGTTCCGGTTGCAGCCAACGCCCCGCCCGGAATACTTCCCGTGATTGCCGCGCCGCCGAGAGCGGCGCCTGTGAACAAGGCTGCGGTCCCAACTTGCTTTAGAATGAACCGAGTCAGGTTGCCGAACGTGTGTGCGGCGTTCTGATTCGACCGGCCTGGCTGGGGGCCGTGCCCTATCTGCGACGATGCCTGTACAACGAGTTCGCGGACGTCATCGGCAAACAGGCTTCGTGCACTGGCAACGGCATCGGCAAAATCATCCGCGGCCCTTCGCATTGCTTCTGTATCTGATGGCGTCCGTTGATAGGCGGCAGAATTCTCGGCGATCCTGCGTCCTTCCGGGTGGGCCATAATGTAAGCGCGGTTCAGGTCCAGCACAGAGGACAGATGCGCCTCAACACTCAACGGGAATGACGGAAGATAGTCCCGCGCGATCGCTTTTTCGGTTGCCTCACCGACGTTCGCCAGCCGTATGCCGCGAGAATAAACCTGCGAAATAGAAATCGAATCAGCGCTGATGGTAGCGTGATAGCGCTGCACGGCATTCAGAAGATCCGTATGCGCATTCGTTCCATTGAGTTCGTGTAGTAAATCCTGCGTTGCCTCACGTAACTCATCGAGCAAAGGGTTGTTCGCATCCGGCGTCGTCGCATCAGGAGGGATCGCCATATGGATCAGGCCATCACCGCCGACCTCAAACGCTGGCTCAGCAACGGCCTCTGGAAGGCCTTGAATTAAATCTTCAAGGTCGCGCGCGATTGCGGAAACTTCTAAATCATCCGGCTCGTTGTCCTCATACTGATCATAGTCCTCGGCACTTGCGACGGGTGCCCAATCCGTCAATCCGTCAGATTCGATTTCATCGACAGCAGCTTCGATGACGTCGTCGGGCAAGTCTGGGAAGTTCTCAGCCAGTTCCTCGCGTGCATCGTAAGGGCCGCCATAAATCCATTGGTAGCCGCCTTCGGCGCTGATATAGGGTAGCCGCTGGGCCGGATCTTCATAACGCTCAAAGAACCATTCAACCAGCGCGTCTATCTGCGCCTGTCGGTCTTCTTCGTCTATTCTTTCGTCGCCGTCTTCGTCCGGGTCTGGCGGTTCGTGTTCCAGTCCAAACTCAAGGTTGTTCAGCAATTCATGCGGGCCGACATCGGTCTCGCGATAATTTTCTGCGCCTATTGGATATTCCCAAATCGACCAGGTGAGCTGCCCAAGCTCCGGATGTTCAACGACTGCCGAATAGGCTGTTTCCGGTCCCATGCTGCGTTCTTCACTGGAGACGCTTTCGAAGTCGAGCATGTCGGCATCAATCTCATAGACCTGACCGCTCTGAGCGTGACGGATATGTGCGGTTCCATTTACATAGACCATTCATGTTCTCCGTCAGATATAGAATTTGAACGGCTGCTTTCCGCCGCCTCTCGCGCTACCCATAATCAGAACGTCACCGACTTTATTCGCGAATCGGATGGTGACGGGCAGGCCGTCCGAGTAGTTGCAGGCGTTGTAGTTGATTTTCGTCAACGCCAAGATGTCGGACAGCACCGTTTCAATATCCGGTCTTTCGCCGGATGACTTTAGTACAGTCACGTTCAGAGGGTTTGGCGTTTCTGGACCAATGTATGTGTCCAATCTCGGTGCGTAGCCGGATGTCCAGAGGAAGGCGTTATTCTGATCGAGGATCATGGCCGTGCCGCGCAAGGTTGGATACTTTCCGTCCCGGAACAGCTTCACCTGGCCGGTCGTCGTCTTAATTCGAACACCGACGATATTCGTTTCCTTGGGAGCGGCTGCCTCAAAGGCGCGCCATTCTTCGCTCGAAAATCCAGCGCGCCCGTGGATGAAGAGTTCCTTTGGGGGTGCGCCGAATTTCTCCTCATACGTCTCAAGGACTTTGCCGATGAGATCCCGGGCGGCGGTGCTCTTCAAGTGGAACTCGCCGTTTTCCGTTTGCCAAGGGCCATTTGCTCCACGGAAGACGATCCCGTCGCCTTCTGACAAAAACATCTGTGCCGCGCAGCATGCATGATTGTTCCTGTCATTTGGGAGGTTCTTGAAGACGAGCCCAACATAGCAGACGCCATCGCGCATATTAGCGATCTTCCACGGCGGTTCGGCCTGCGTTTTGTAGTAGAGACCAGTAGCCAGATTCCAGGCAATTGTGGCTGCATCCTGGACACCGCGGATAGGATAGCCGTGGGCATTTGTGAATGCTTCCGGCGCAAGCGTTGTTTCCCGCACGAGCTGCGAAGTGTAGCCCAGCTTCAGAAGCTTGGCTTTTGCCTGACGATGGAAGTCCGGAACGTCATCGAAGATGTCTTCTTTCGTAAGATCGATTACATCTTCCAGAAGCGGCAAGTTGCTGCGCTGCTTCTGACGCTTCACATATTCGCCAGGAGATAGAGTCACGCCGCTGCGCCGAGCCTGGCGTGTGCAACGCGTATAGATAATTTCTGGCAGGACAAACGCCCAGACGTCGGGACGTCTTTCTTCGTTTTCGTCATGATGGCGAACGCGTTCGAGAAAAACTTCAACTGTCTGGGCGACCGCTTCATGGTGGTTTTGCAGGGCTGTGGTTGTCTCAATCTTGTCGCCGTCGACCACGTATTCAATGAAGTCTCGGGGGTCGAAGCTAACACCAAAGGCCGCAGGCATCCCCGGAAAATTGCTGAGATGGAGACGATGTTCCTTGTCCGTCTTTTTTGGGGGCGGCACGAGCACATCGCCGAGCACGCTGCGCCCCCAGCGCCGGAAATATTCCAGTCCCTCTGTTGTGCCGATGACGCCTATGGTGATGACCTTGTTGCGATCATCCGCTTTGTGGGGTCCGTAGAGATATAGCCCGTCTTTGGGATGGTCCGTCGATTGACCGAAACCGAATGAGAGAGCTGGTTCCGGGAGGTGAATAAGTCTCGGCGTAACGACGTCAAATTTCATTTCTGCGCCTCCTCTTCATCGGAGGTATCCCCATCCTCGGGGTCAAAATCGCCAGCCAGAGTCGAGGGATCAGTTTCTTCGGCGTCCTCGTCGTCATGGACGATCGGTGTCGTCACCGGTGAAATCATCTGTATAGGCATTACGTTGAGGACGAGATTGCCGCCCGCGCCGATGGGAAGTGAGATATAGGAATCGCCTCCCGCCACAAGCTCCAGAAACGCCATCATGCGACCGTGCCAGGACTTGTTCCTCCAGCCCTTGCAGTCGCTGCGCCGATGACGGTGCTGCCTCTCCTTATCGTCGATGATGCTGCCCTGACGGTCCTCATCTCCTTTAGCGTTTTCCTTGATATCCGAAAACAGAACCCGAGCCTTGAGCCGGAAATGGGGGAAGGGATAGAGATTGGGAATTGCGCTCACGCCGTAGGACCAAACCCGCCCCTTTGCGACGTTCCGCAGAACCGACCTACGCTTGCCTTCCTTTGGCCCCCATGCCACGCGTTCGTTGATGCGAATCTGCGCGGGGGCGGCATGATGCCCGAGACCGCTCGCCCACCCATATTCTTGAAACCCGATCGAAGAGAGACGTCGCTCCCAGGCCTGACGGAATAGCGCGACTAAAATATTTTTGGCTTCACGACTCTTTATGTCGAGTTCCGACCACCCCTTTTCCATGAAAGATGAAAGGCGACTCGTAGCAATCGTCTTGATCGGTCCGAACCCCTCGAAATGCTCGGCCATTTCCAAGGGGGAAGCGAAGGTGATGAAACCAGATAAGTGAGGATAAGTGGGAAAAGCGAAGCTGTTCGCGCGCCTTTTCAGCTTGTCGCGATCGCAAGGTCCAGTCGGCGCGACATAAGCGATCTCGTCTGGCGCGTTTTCGATCGCGACCCAATTGCTGGTCAGGGTTTCGGCGCGGTTTTCCAGTCTGATCTCATTTCGCCTTCGGTGCTGCTCCCATTGCGGCTGAATCAAAGGTTCATTGAGTTTTGGGACGTTCTGCTTTTCGAGCGTCTCTAACAGATCAGCGAGACCATCCGCATAGCTATCCTCGAAGTTCAGATACTGTAGTTCTCCCATGCCGAAGACTTTGCGGAAGCTCCTAACGCGAAGCGGTATCGTGAATTTTTCATCACCGGTCGTGCGGGAGACGTCGGCTGCAATGCCAATTTCTTCCTGCACGCCGTTTTTATGCAAGCCATCTCCGGCGCAAATCAGCAATTGCTTTACCGCCCGGTCCTGCAAAGTACGGGTCAATGTTTTTCGCCAGCGTTCACCTCCTTCGAGATTCAGAATGTCGGCGAAAACCTGGTATCCTGCAGCCTCAAGGCGCGGGGCGAGCCACTCTGTGAATTCATTATCCTCTGGCGTCGCTTTTGTGACGAAGAGGACAGTGCGCTCATTCTGTGTTTTTTCCATGGAGCATTCGATTCAGTGGGATCCGACTATTTATGTAATTCAATTTTATGGAGTTTTCTGCGTGGTATCTGCAGAAAACAGTCGCTTGAGTCTTTCGTCGGTTTCCCATGCAAGCGCTGGAATACCAAATCTTTCTCCCCGAAACTCACATATCGTGTGCACGCCTGTCTTGTTGAACCATAGCCGCCAGGTCTGGTTTTGTGTCGGGGTTGCGGCGGCGAAGGCGGCGCAGGAGAGAATAGCCGCATTTGGCCGGTGCTCGGGATCGCGCACTGACGCATAGCGGATCAGCCCGATACTCTCCGCACGCGCAGCTTCTTCGAGTTGCTGGCACGCTTCGTAGTCGTTTGGATGCGTCCAGAGGTTGGCAGCGTCGCTAAATGGCTTTGACATGAGATCTATGGCTGCGTCGGTGCGGACCGGCACGTCGAATGCGGTGTGCTCGCTCGGCTGCGCCGGAAATGGCGTGCCCGGAGAGTCTGCGTAGAAGAGCAGCAAATGAAACGCGGTTTCGATGATCGCTGTCGCCGGTTCTTCGGACACATAATAGACGCCGGGCGTCGGTCCGGCGCGGCGGAACCGCGAGCCGTTCGGATAGAGGCCGTAGCGGAACGGCGTCATGTAGAGATAGTGGAGCCCTGCGCAGTCGGGGGGTACAGGCGGCTTTGTTTCTTCGAGCATGTCTTCGAGAATACGCTGCTCATCCAGCGTATCAACAAGCTGAAGCGTGGAGACGATGTGTTGCGCCTCCACGCAGCGCCAGAAAACGCGGGATACGCCTTGCCGCTCAGAGCGGAGCGCGTCTGGAATCCAGATAGGCAAGGCCATGGGTCAGTCCTGTAATCGTCTTGATCTGATCGAGTGGACGACCGCCAAGCGCCCGGTTTTCATTGCGTAGCCAGGCGTTGGCCACCTTGCCGTCGCCGCCGGTGATCGCATCAAGCGACCGGAACAGGCGAACGAACAGCGCTCCCAGTTCAAACGGCTTGGTGCCTTCCTCCAGCCGGAACTCATCCTTGCGCATCCGCGACACGGTCGGTTCCGAAACCCCCAAAATCAGGGCCATGTCCTTCCCGGAAAGACCAAGCTTTTCAGCGGCCCGGACCACGGCCATGGTCATCACCCGTGCCCGTTCCTGTGCGTCGATGGCTGCTGTTTGGGACATTGAGCGATCCTTTCCACTGAAGGGATATATAGCGGTTCTTTCTGAGGAAATCAAGAGCGCCCTCGCTTTCTCGGCCGAGCGGGCATGTTCGCGCCGATGGCGTCCTCGATCCGGTCGGCCGCCGAGGCCCGCTCGCGGACTTCCCGGTCGAACCGGTCGAACAGGGGAAAATACTTCTCACCGCAATGGCGCACGACGAGCGCCGCAATGCGGCGGCCTTTTTCAAGATCATGCAGGCTGAGGCTCATTGGGGCGCCAGACCCTTTGCTAGTTGGTCTTCGTCCGGTTCCAGACCATGACGCCGGTGCCGTCCTTTTCATTCTCGAAGAAGGCGGCGCGCACGGGGCTGGCAAAGCTTGGATCGTCGAGCTTGACGGCGAGGTACGGGGTTTCGCCGTCCTTGCTTTCCTGACGCCAGGCCGCACCGAGTTCGGCCCCGCCGGCATAGAGCCGGAAGTCGGGTGCGCCATCTGATGCCTTGTCACTGTTCGGGACAAGCTGTGCTTTGACGTTGATGGTCATGGTACGGATGGTGCCGGTATAGCTGCCATCTTTCAGGGTGAACGTGCCGATCTGCGCCATGGGTTAGTCTCCTTTGCTGGCGTTGGAATGAAGGGCGCGGCGCGCCCGTTTGAACCCGGCATCTGACGCCAGGAAGCTTTCGATCATGGCGGGGATGAGCGCTTCGGGCTTTTCCTCCGCGCCATAGGTTTGCCGGTAGATTTCGGCATAGTCGCTGAGGGCGCTGGCGAGGTCGGGATCGACCGAGAGGCTCATACGCACCGGGGTGCGATCGGGTAACTGTCCAAGGCGTAGGGTCATCTGCTTGTTCCTTGTGGATGGGGTCTGAGGATGAGGTCGCGGGTGACGACCACGCGCACGGGCCAGCCCGGCCGCACACGGACCGTCGGCTGAATGCCAAGGTTGCGTTCGACGACGCGCTGGCCGGCCTGGTTGACGGTGTCGGTCGTGCCGCGTCGGATCGCGCGTTCGAGATCGCCGTCACCGTCTGCACCGAGTTCTGCGCCGACGCCGAGAATGGTGGCGAGGCCTGCTGCGATGAACACGCGGTCCCAATGATGATCGGTTCGATCCGAGAGACCCGCAAAGCCTTGCGCATCAGCGCCTGGCGCGGAAATCACAATCGACGACCCGTCCGGGAAGATGATCCGGTCCCAGGTCACGAGTGCGCGGTCCTGCCCGAAAGAGACTTCCGACTGGTAGCGCCCGATCAGGCGCGAGCCCTGCGGGATGAGGAGGTATTGGCCGGTGACGGTGTCATAGACGGGCTGGGTGAGCTGCGCGACGATCGTGCCCGGCAGGTCTGAGTTGATGCCCGTGACCATTGAAGCCGGAATGAGCGTGCCAGCCATGACCTGATACGGCGAGGCAGGGTCTTCCACGCCGTGTGGATTGTAGATGTCGCTTGCTGGTCCTTCGCTCGTAAAGGCGAGCTTGCGGGACTGGAGATTTGTATCGATAGGCTGTCCGAAAGCGGACCGTGCGCCTTGCGGCAGAGCGGCGAGCGCCAGAAGCTCAGAACCCAGATCAAGCGCGGGGTCTCGATAAGCAGGACGGGTGTCGGTGGTGCTTGCCGTGCCGCTCTGAGAATCGAGTCGGAAAAAGACCGGTGCGCGGGCGGCTTCATCGGCAAGGGCGGCCTCGCGCATGCGCCTTGCACGTTCGGCCTCGTCGGCTGGGTTCGGGCGAAAGTCATCCTCGAACCGGGTCACATATTCCGGTTCGATACCGAGCTCGCGTTCGGCGCGCAGCATGGTCGCGCCGAGATCGCCCGAAAGCGGTGGGCCAAGACGCGTGACGCGGTCCTCGACGGATGTGATGTCGCTATAGCTGGTCGGAAGCGTTGAGAGACCTTCGGGCTTGCGCGTGTTCGTCGTGTTGTAGAGCTCGCGACGGGCATCCGGATCGATAGCGGTTGGCGGTTTGAGGGCAACGCTCATGGCTGCGAACAGGGCGAGCACGCCGAGGCCTGCGCCGACCATCAATACTTTGCGATTGATCCGCGTCACCGGCTTCGGGCTGGAGCGGATCTTCAGCCGCTCGGCATGTTCGTCGAAGGGAATGGGCTCGGACATCGGCTCAGTTCCCGAACAGGCCAGCCAGCGGCGAGCGCCGCTCGTTGCGTGAGATTCGCACCACGGTCTGGTTCCGCTCGCCGAGGCGCAACTCGGCCGCACGGAACAGCCGGTCCACGACATAATAATTGCCGCGCACACGGTAGTTCACCAGTTCCGCATCACCGTCCGTGCCGAGCACGAAAAGCGGCGGCATGTCGGTTGTGGCGATGTCCTCCGGCATCTGGATGAAGACCTGACGGCCATCATCAAAGACGCGGACAGGCTTCCAGTCCGGACTGTCGCCGGAGAGGCGATAGTCGAAGTTCAGGCCTTCCAGCGTCAGGCCGCGCTCAATGCTTCCCGCGTCCCGTGCGATCGCGCGCTCATTGCGGGCAGTGAGGCCTGCGAGTTCATCCGCGGGGTAGCGCCAGGACAGAGCGGCCATATAGCCGCCGTCCGTGCTTTCAAGTTCCAGATGATAGGTGCGCCGGTCCGTGGCGATCATCAGATTGGTGCGAATGCCGGAGGAAATCGGTTTGACCAGCACATGCGCGCGGGAAGTGTTTCCAGAGCCGGAGATCGTATCGCCCACGACCCAGCGGACCGTGTCGCCTGCCGAGACCGAGACCAGTTCCTCGCCCGGCTGCAGGGCAATGTCCGAAACCTGTCCGGGGCTGGCATAGAGCCGGTAGAGCGCGCCTTCTGTATAGGGATAGACCTGGATCGCGTTCACATAGCCATCGACCGAAGGTTCGATAAGCGCGCCGGTGCGGCCCTGTCTGATGGCTTCAGCCGGTGACACTGAGGGACGCGATATCGTCCTTGTGTAGGTCCGCGTCACGCTGCCATCGGCATTGGTGGTGACACGCGCGCCGATGGGCATCATCTGGCCGGGCAGCGGCAGCGCGACGGCGGTTTCGACGATCTCCACCGGATAGTCGGTCCTATCCTCGACGGGCTTGGCCGCGACAAAGGCGCTCGCATCGATAGGTTCAAGCTCGGTCGTGGCGCAGGCCGTGGTAAGTGCGAGGGCCGAAGTGGCAAGCAGAATACGAAGCATGGGGATCATTCTCCTGTAACGAGGTCCTGACCCCAGTTCAGGGCATGGACATAAAGGCCGAGCGGATTGGCGCGCAGGGTCTCTGCATCCGTCGGCGGCTGGGTGATGATTGTGAAATTGCCGGTGAACCTTTGGGCGCTGACGAGCGCACCATTCTCATAGGTCTTCTCGATCCAGCGGGCCTGGAAGCTGTCCTCCGAGACGCGAACCACGCTGACCACGTCCACGGTGCGGGATTTGCGCCCGACATCGGCGAAAGGATCATTGGCGGAGGCGTATTCGTTGAGCGTGGTGGCGGCGCGGTCGGTCACGAAGTCATAGGCGCGCAGCCAGTTCTCGCGGACGACGACAGGGTCAACGGAAAGCCCCCGGACATGTTCTATGAAGTTCGCAAGGTGATGGGCGATCTGGGCATCGGTCGGCGTGTAGCTTGTCGTGGCCGGAGCCACAGCGCGGGCCGCACCCGTCTCATCGACTTCGACCACATAGGGCGTGACGGTGGATTGCATCGAGCGCCAGACCAGCGCGCCGGAGGTGACGAAGCAGAGCCCGAGACAGCCGAGCGCCATGAGCCGCCAGTTCTTCGCCTGCACGCGGGCGGAGCCTATTCTTTCATCCCAGACCTGTCCGGCCTTCTGATATGGCGTCTCGGGGAACGGGCTGCGGCCGTAGCTTGAAGATGAACGCTTGAACGCCATAGATCAGACCTCCTGTCTTGTTGGGTTGAAGCGGGAGCCTGCGGGCCGCTGCCGCGGCGTTCTTCGCCTACAATCCATCCCCCGGATGGATTGTTTTGCCTGCGGCAAACCGGCTGCGAACTCCCAGATCTGGCCCGCCTTCTGGTAAGGCGTTTCGGGAAACGGGCTTGGTCCATAGCTGGAGGAGGATCGCCTGAAAGCCATCGTCTAGTCGTCCTTGTCTCTGAGGGTGGGGTTTGCGCCCGAAGCGCCGCGATCACCGTCGCGCAGGGAGTGCGCGGCCATCTGGCCTGCCTGTCCCATGCGCTGGCTCGCCTGCATGCGCCGCGCCCAGCCGGGGCTTTGGCTTGATGATGATCCGGAGGCAGAGTTTTGCATGGACGCGGCCTCAGACCCGCCGGTGGCGCGCCAGGCGCCCTGACTGCCGCGTTGGTAGGCGTCTCTGAGGGCTTGAGCCGGGCGCGATGCTGTGCGACGCATAGCGTCGCCGCCTGCACGGGCGACACCGGCAAGGCCTGCGGCGACGCCCGCTGCGCCGGATGCGCCAGAGGCGACCGATCCCAGCGTATAAGAAGTGCGCGCCGCGCCGGCCATGCTGGCGCCGGCCTTGACGGCGGAGGACGCCCCGCCCGCGACGGCGCCGACGGCAGCGCGGCCGCCCATCCCGGCGACATAGGTTCCGGCTGTGACACCGGCGGCCGCGCCTGCGGCGGAACCCGCGCCGAGTTGCGGCGCACCGGTGATCAGGCCGGAGGCGATGCCGGGCGCAAAGATGCCCATCCAGAAGAAGACGATCGCGGCGAGCACCGTGCCCATGACTTGCGCGAGCGTCACATCATCGCCGGTACGGAACGCATCGGTCACGGATGAGAAGAGCGTCGAGCCGATGCCAATAATGACGGCAAGCACCATCAGCTTGATGCCCGAGGTGATGACATTGCCGAGGACGCGTTCAGCCAGGAACGTCGTCTTGTTCCAGAGCGCAAACGGCACGAGCACGAACCCGGCGAGCGTCGTCAGCTTGAACTCCAGGATCGTGATGAAGAGCTGCACGGCCAGCACGAAGAAGGCGACCATGATGATCGCCCAGGCGATGAACATCACCGCGATCATGATGAAGTTATGGAAGAAGGAGATTGGCCCCAGCATGTCGCTGATCTCTTCCAAGAGCGGCTGACCGGCGTCGAGACCGACACTGGCGATGAAGCCGGGGCGCAGGAGATCATCGGCGGTCATGGTCCCGCCGCCAGCGGTCACGCCAAGCTCCGCGAAACTGTCAAAGACGATCCCTGCGAGAAGAGAGAAATTGCCAATGATGAAGGCGAAGAAGCCGACATAGAGCACCTTCTTGAGGAGCCCGGCGATCACGTCCGTGTTCTGGGAGAGCGCCCAGAACAGGCCTGCCAGCGTAATGTCGATAGCGATGAGCGTGGTCGACAGGTATGCGACATCGCCCGCCAGCAGGCCGAACCCGCTGTCAATGTAGGCGATAAAGGTCGCGAGAAATGTGTCGATCACGTCCATGGGGCGCTACTCTGCGAGGAAGGCCCGGGTGCGGGCGCGGCCGCGTTCGGCCTCGGCCAGCTGGCGCGCGCGTTCCAGCGCCTCGGCGCGGTAATGGGCGGCCATCATGGCTTCCATCTGCATCAGCTGCTCAGTCTGCAGGGCCTCGATCTGGTTTCCCGCCTGCGCGACCTGGAGATTGCCGACGGCGGACTGGCTGTCGGCGATCAGCCGGCCGAGACTGTCACTGTCAGCCCGCGCTGTGGAGACGACCTGCGCCGTGACGGTCAGACTGTCCCGGTAAGCCGTGCGGGACTGACGCCAGCGGGCGCGGGCCTCTTCGACGAGGACGGCCTGGCGCGGCGGTTCACTGCCATAGTCTTCAGGGTACACCTCTTCATACTCGCGCTCGATTTCCTCGACGCGGTAGCCGATGCCTTCGGCCTCGCGCATCAGCTCCTCGATGCGGCGCATGCGGCGCAATATGTCGTCGACGATACTATCGGGCAGCGCCTCCAGATCGCGCGCCATGTTCTCCAGCATCTCGATTTCATGGGTGAGCTGCTGGATTTGCTGGTTCACTTCCTGAAGCGACCGGATCGCCTGGTAGATGTTCTGGATGTGATTGGCCGGGTCATAGACCGTCCATTGGGCGGCGGCTGGCGGGGCGATGAGGATGGAGAGCGGCGCGGCGCAAATGAGGGCGGAGGCAAGGAAGCGTTTCATCGGGGGCTCCTATTCGGCGGCGATGGCGTGGACTGATTGGATCGGATCGGCGGCTTCAGGCGCATGGCCGGGCCAGCGGGTGAGCAGCTCAGCCGCCCAGGGCAGGCCTTTCTCGATCAGCCAGCAGGCAGCAAAGCCGTCGCCTTCCGTCTCGGCCCAGATGCGGTCCATGCGGGCCTGATTTTCCGGCGAGGACGCCCCGCAAACCGAGAGGGCGATGGGTCCAAGTCCCAGATCAAAGACGCGCGCGCCGAGGGGTGACTGGTAATAATAGTCGCGCTTCGGCGTGGCTCTTGAGATCAGTTCGATCTGGCGGGTATTGAGTCCGAAGCGCTCATAGGTCTCTTTCGATTGCGGTTCCTGCGCGCGTTCATTCGGGAGGAAGATCCGTGTCGGACAGGACTCGACGAGTGCAGGCGCGATGCTTGAGTTCGCGATGTCGGCCAGGCTTTGTGTTGCGAACACGACAGACACGTTCTTCTTGCGCAGGGTTTTGAGCCATTCGCGAATGCGCGCCGCGAACATCGGATCATCGAGGAACAGCCAGGCTTCATCTAGGATGAGCAGCGTTGGTTTGCCGGTGAACCGGGCTTCAAGTCGGTGGAACAGGTAAGTGATGACGGGGGCGACCGCGCCTTTCGCGTGCATCAGCTCTTCCATCTCGAAACAGACTGTATCGGCGAGGGCGAGGCTCTCCTGATCGGCATCGAGAAGGCGGCCATGCGGGCCTTCCAGCGTGAACGGGTGGAGCGCCGATTTGAGCGTGTCGTCCTGCAGCATCAGGCTGAGGCCTGTCAGCGTGCGTTCGTTTTCAGGCGCTGAGCTGAGAGACTGGATCGCTTCCCAGAGCCGGGCTTTCAGGTCCGGCGTCATGCTGACGCCTTCATTTGTGCAGAGACCTGTCAGCCAGTCAGCGGCGAAACTCGCGCCATGTTCGGTGTCGATGTCCTTCAGGGGCTGGAGGCTTGGGGCGTTCGAACTGCCAAGGTCGATATGCGCGCCGCCCATGCAAAGCGTTGCAGCGCGCGCGGACCGGCCCTTGTCGAAGATGAAGACCTGGGCGTTTGTGTAGCGCTTCCATTGCAGGGCGAGCAGGGACAGGAGCACGGACTTGCCCGCGCCGGTGGGACCGACGACAAGCGTATGACCAACATCGCCAATGTGGAGATTTAGGCGGAACGGTGTTGTGCCGTCGGTCTGTGCCTGGATGAGCGCAGGGGCTTGTAGGTGTCGATTGGCGTCTTCGCCCGCCCAGACCGCAGACAGCGGCACCATATGGGCCAGGTTCAGCGTGTGCAGGATGGGCTGACGGACATTGGCATACGGATGACCGGGCAAGCTCCCGAGCCAGGCATCGACGGCGTTCAGGGTCTCGCGGATTGCGGTGAAGCCGCGGCCATTCACGATGCGCTCGGCCACGCGGATATGTTCGTCCACCACGCGCCGGTCGGGATCGGCGACAGTGATCGTTGTGGTCACATAGCCATAGGAGACAAGGTCGGAGCCGAGTTCCTGTAGCGCGGCGTCGGCATCACCCGCCTTATTGTCGGCGTCATTGTCTACGAGGGCCGCCTGTTCATTGAACAGGGTCTCGCGCAGGACCGCGCCGATCGATTTGCGTTTGGCGAACCAGTGGCGGCGCTTCTTTCCGAGCACTTTTTCAGCTTCGGCCTTGTCCATGGCGATGAAGCGCGTTGCCCAGCGATAGGCAAAACCCTGCCGGTTCAGCTCATCAAGGATGCCCGGCAGGGTCGAGGCCGGAAAACCGAGAATGGTCAGCGTGCGCAAATGCGCGTCACCGATCATCGGCTCCAGCCCGCCAGCGAAGGGCTCATCGGCGAGCACGGCGTCGAGGAAGACCGGCAGCTCAGGCGTCACAACAGGATGGCGCTTGATCGAGATGGTCGAGTGGAGATAGGTCAGCGTCTCATCGTCAGTTAGCTTACCAATCTCGGCGAGGCAGGTGGAAAGGAGATCGAAGACGCGGTCCGCGTGCTGCTGGAACGTCTCCAGCCGGTGCCGCCAGGTCGCGGCATCTTCGGTCTCAGCGCGCTGGATCAGCGCCTTCTCGGCGCGGCCCGTCGCATCGGCAGGCGGTAGCCAGAGGAGGTTTAGATAGTAGGCACTCTCGAACCGGGCGCCGCTTTCTTCGGCTTGCAGCGCGCGTTCCTGATCGATGAGCCAGGACAGCGCATCTGGAAACTCCGCCTCCGGATAGTCATGCACCTCGTGGCGCTGCGCCTCGAAGAAGAGCGCCCAGCCTGAGCCAAACCGGCGCAGGACATTGTTGACCCGGGCCATAACCGAGACGAGTTCTTCCTCGGTCGAACTTTCAAGGTCAGGGCCACGATATTTGAATGTCGTCTGGAAGCTGCCGTCCTTGTTGAGGACGACGCCCGGCGCAACGAGACAGGCCCATGGTAGATAGTCGGCGAGAAGCGTTGGTGTGTCGGCATATTCACGCAAGTTCAGCATGTCAGATGCTCCTTGTGGCGCGTCGAACGGCTCGCAACGGCCATGAAATCCGGATCAGACCGCGCCATGAACACGGCCGCTGAATGCCCGACGGTCCAGAGCACGAGGCCCGGTATCCAGAGCTGGAGCCCAAGGCCGACCGCGGCAGCGAGCGTCCCGATGGCGATGGCGGCCGTGCGCGGTGCGCCCGCCATCAGGATCGGCTCGGTCAGCGAGCGATGGAGGGGGATTTCATAGCCTTCCGCCACTAGACCAGCGCTCCGCCGCCAAAGCTGAAGAAAGTCAGGAAGAAGCTGGTGGCGGCGAAGGCGATCGAAAGACCGAACACAATCTGGATCAGCTTTCGCATCCCGCCGCTGGTCTCTCCGAAAGCCAAGGTCAGACCGGTCAGCGTAATGATGATCACCGCGACGATCCGCGCGACGGGCCCTTCAATAGATTGCAGGATCTGATCGAGCGGACCTTCCCAGGGCATGCCGGAGCCTGCTGCATGGGCGGGACCGGCGATCATCAGGCCGAGGCCGATACAGGCCGCGACCTGAACCGTTCGGTTTACGGTCTGAAGGTGGGTGTAGAGGGTCATAGTGTTTCTCCATGTTGGACGAGGGACAAAGAGCGGGAGACGAGCGGCTGGGTCTGGTAGCCCTCGCCGTCAAAGCCGGTGACGCGGAGTGCCTCTTCAACGCGGCGCTGGCCGCCCGCGCGGCTCATGAACACGACGACGTCAATCGCCTCTGCGATGAGGTCGAAGGGCGCGCGCGGTGTGGCTTCCAGTGTCAGCTGTTCAAGCCGCGCTAGCGCGCCGTGGGCGGAGTTCGCATGCAGCGTGGTGATCCCGCCGGGATGGCCGGTGTTCCAGGCTTTGAGCAGGTCGAGCGCTTCAGCCCCGCGCACTTCGCCGATAATGATCCGGTCGGGGCGCAGGCGCAGGGTCGAGCGGACAAGGTCCTGCAGGCTGGTGCTGCCGCGATGGGTTCTGAGCTGGACGACATTGGGTGCGGCGCAGCGCAGCTCCCGCGTGTCTTCAAGGATGACGATGCGGTCGTCATGTAGTGAGGGCTCTGCCAGCAAGGCATTGGTAAATGTCGTCTTGCCAGAGGACGTGCCGCCGGCGATCAGAATGTTCGCATGCGTTGCAATCGCGTCCTTGAGCGCTTGGGCCAGCGCAGGCGCCAGCGCGCCCTGGGTGACATAGTCGCCGAGTTCAAACGGTGTGGTCGCAGGCTTGCGGATGGAGAAACATGGCGCGGTTGAGACGGGTGGGAGAAGCCCTTCAAACCGCTCGCCGCTGCCGGGGAGTTCAGCAGAGATAATCGGGGAGGTGCGGTTTGCGGCTACTCCCACCCCAGAGGCCACGAGCCGGATGACGCGCTCGCGGTCGGAAGACGGGAGAGTGTGTTCAGAGATGATGAGGCCGATGCCAGCCTTCTCGATCCAGACCGATCCATCAGGATTGGCCATGATTTCGATCGTATCTGGCGCTTCCAGCGCTTCGCGCACCACAGAACAGAACGCGGTGCGCAGCATTGCGCTGCGACGGTCTTCTGTTTCGCTTTGGTGCGCGGGCTTGTCCATTTCATAAGGCTCCTGTCACTCACGTTTCCGAGTGACCAAAGCCTGACAGCCCATGCGATTTTCGGGGAGTGGGACTGCGGGCCATATCCAGCAACGCCCCGCGACCTGCTGCAGATGAATGCAAACGCGAACCTGTAACTATTGCTACAGGTTGCGACTGTAAAAATCCCTCATGAGGAGAGTTTGAATAGTGATCAGATGCTCAAATTATTCCCGTAAGATGCTGTTCATGCATTAAGTAATCTGCGCGTATGAATTCAGTCTTCAATTTCAGGTTGGCACTCATCTTGCTGAATTCCCCTGTGAAGGGAGCTGATGATGAAGACTTTTACCTTGAGTTCGGAAGGCGTCCTGGCGCGCTACGATTACCTTTCGCGCCTGTCGCCTGATCGCTGGGCATGGGAATATGCAAGGCGCAATCCCGACCTCAGACGCGATGCAGAGGCGCGGTCGGACGACGATGTATCTGAAATGAAAGCGCCTTGCGCCGATATTCGTCTCTTGAAGCCCCGCAACCCGCAGCGCCTCGCTCACCGCTGGGGCCTTATGTTCATGCCCGATCCAGACCTTAATGGGTTTGAAGCCGATGCGGTCTGGAACAAGCATGTGTTTCCCGATCAGGTGGAAGTGAACTGCTCACCACGGGCGCCGGGCGAAAGCTGTGATATCTGGGACAGCACGGTTCCAATTTGCCAAATCACCCACATTACCGATTTGCAGGCCCGCGAATTTCTTCTGATCCGCGGCAAGGGCTGCGTCGTGCAGGTGCGCTGCACCGGCGTTTCGATTCTGGGGCTCGAACCTGTTCGGATGAAACTGACCATCTCTGATCTCAAAGCCTATGAGCGCAAACTGAAAGCGCAGAAAGCCGCACTTGCCCTGATCGAGGAAGGCAGCGTGCCCGAGGCGCCGCTCTGGACCAAAACCACGCAAATCCTGCGTGACGGTTTGGTCGCCCTCGATTGTCTTGAGCTTGGCATGTCACGGCGCGAAATCGCCATTGTTCTCAACGGCAAAGCGGCCGTCGATGCCGAGTGGAGCGATGAAACCGGCACCATGCGGGACGCCATCCGCTACATTATCAAAAAGGCGGAGGGGCTGCGGGATGGCGGCTATCTGGTTGAACTTCTCGGCGCACAGCTGGGGTTTAATCAGCGTGCCGCATGAGTGAAGTCTTCACTCATTGCGGGCAAGCTCTCTTAGAACGTCGCTCTTGCAGGTCTGATATGCCCGTCGCCTGAAGTCTCCGCCGCTCTTGAGTCTGGAAGCCGGTAGGATGAGTCCGCACTCGGCACGGACCGCTTCAGCTTCGATGACATCTAATGGTTGGAAAGCTTTTGGGGCCGACGCGCATCCCGCGAGCGAGGCGGCTAAGGTCCCCGTAATGAACAAGTTCCGCAAATTATTCATCGACATACGTAGACTACTTTTGTGAATGATTACTTTTCAGTTTTAGTCAGAAACACTGAGCCGCGCTGGCGGCACCAGGGCGTTTGATTGAATTCGGCACCAGATGACCTTCAGTTTCATCAATGCTCGCGATCCTGGAACGCAAGTAGTCGCAAAGCGTTGAACACGACGATCAAAGTTGAACCTTCGTGAATGAGGACAGCGGGCCCGATCCCGAGACCGAAAAGCGTCGCGGGAATAAGAAAGGCGACGATGCCGAGGCTCGCCCAAAGATTTTGCCGGATAATGCGACTGGTCGCCCGGCTCAATCCGACGGCAAATGGCAGCGTTTCAAGATCATCAGCCATGAGGGCAATGTCAGCGGTCTCAAGCGCAACGTCTGAGCCCGCCGCTCCCATGGCAATACCGACAGTCGCATTAGCCATGGCAGGCGCATCATTGACGCCGTCCCCAACCATAGCGACGCCGCGGCCTTGCTTGAGCGATTTGATCTTGGTGACTTTGTCATCGGGCATGAGATCGCCGAAGGCCTCGTCCAGCCCAACGTCTCGCGCGACAGCATCTGCCACATTCTGATTATCGCCCGAAATCATCATCATGCGGGTCACACCGATGTCGCGCAGCCGCGCTATGACGCTTTTCGCGGCCTCGCGCGGCGTGTCCATCAGACCGATTACGCCCAGATAGCGCTCACCATGGCGCACAATCATCGTTGTGCGGCCATCGGCCGACAGCGAATTGACGCGCTCTGCCAAGTCCTCGGGCACTGGCTTGCCGTCCACCTCATCAAACAAGGCCGATTTGCCGATATGCACAATCTGGCCATCATACATGGCGGAAACACCGCGACCGGTTATGCTTGTAAAATCGGTTGCGCTGTCGGGGATTGATCCGAGGCGCCTTTTCGCATCGCGCACCACGGCCTCGGCCAGCGGATGATCACTCAGCGTTTCAACAGCGGCGCTAACCCTGAGCAAAGTGTCTTCATCGACATCGCCGAAAGGCACAATATCCACTAGGCGCGGCTCGCCCTCCGTCAGTGTGCCTGTTTTGTCAAAGGCGATGGCGTCGAGCCGTCCGAGCGCCTCAAGCGGCGCGCCGCCCTTGATCAACACGCCGCCGCGCGCGGCGCGGGCCACGCCGGAGAGAATGGCGCTTGGGGTTGCAATGGCCAGCGCGCAGGGGCTTGCCGCCACCAATACAGCCATGGCTCGGTAGAAGCTTTCGGAAGCCGTCTCGTCCAAAACAAGGAAGGCCAGCGACGTAACAACCGCCAGAACAATGACGCACGGCACAAATATGCGCTCGAACTTTTTGGTAAAACTCTGGGTCGGTGACTGGCGTGTTTCAGCCTCGCTCACCATGGTGACAACGCGGGCCAGCGTCGTCTCGCCCGACAATTTGGTCACTTCTATATCAAGACTGCCGGACCCATTGATTGACCCCGCGAACACGCGGCTTTCGGCCTTCAGCGCGTCAGGATTAGCAGCTGCCTTTTCGCGGTCAGCCACGGGTCTTTTGTCTACGGGCGCGCTTTCGCCTGTAATGGGCGCCTGATTGACGGCGCTTTGTCCGCTGACCACAAATCCGTCGGCTGGCAAGCGCTCATTGGAACGCACCACAACGACATCGCCGACAACTAACTCGTCAATCGCAATGGTTTCTGTCGTCTCACCCCTACGGACAAGCGCCTCATCCGGAGTGAGATCCGACAAAGCCGAAATCGCATTGCGCGCCCGGGCCATGGCATAGTTTTCAAGGGCATGGCCAATGGCAAACAGGAAGAGAAGAAAAGCACCTTCCGCCCATTCGCCGAGAATGGCGGCGCCCGTAGCAGCCACCAGCATCAGAAAGTCGATCTGAAACTGGCCTTTGAGTATTTTACCCATGGCCTCACGCAGCACGAAATAACCGCCGAAAAAGTAAGCCGCGAGCAGGAAGCCAAATCCGATGGGGTCCGGTAGAAACCCAAGTTTGGGTCCGAGCCAGCCTGCCAGCAGGCAAAGTCCAGCTAGCCCGGCAAAGATGATTTCCGCGCGCGGGCCCACTATACGGCTAATGACATCGCCATGGTCATGACCATGACTGTCAGTGTCATGATCATGATTTGAGTGTTTCGGGGGTGACATAAGCGTCTCCAAAAAAGTGACGCCTTGGCGGATTACACCGCCAAGGCGGAGTGATTTATTCCGCTGGCACAGTTTCGGGGTTGTGCCGTGTTTCCAGTAGCGAATGATGCGAGTCAGGTTTTGGCGAGAACCACCGATGCAATGCCGGCATCACGAGCAGCGTCAGCAGAGTTGAAGAGACAAGCCCGCCTGTGACGACAGTTGCCAGAGGCCGCTGTACTTCGGCGCCGACGCCAGTCGCAAACAGCAAGGGCGCAAGTCCCAAAGCGGTTGTCATCGCCGTCATCAGAACGGGTCTGGCGCGCATCCCAGCCGCATCGATTGCGAGCGCATCCCGGTCCCGCCCGGCGCGGGCGAAATCATCCATGAAGCTCACCAGGACCATCCCGTTGCCAAGTGCGATACCAAACAACGCGATGAAACCAACCGTCGCGGGAACCGAGACAGGCAGGCCTGTAATCCAGAGTGCGAGCGCGCCTCCGGTTAACGCCAGGGGGATGTTCAGCAGTATGAGAATTGCCGATTTAAGCCGTCCGAATGTCAGTAGCAGGATCAGCAATACAATGCCGAGCGTGATTGGTATCACAACTGCGAACCGAGCATTGGCCTGTTGCTGCAATTCAAACTGACCGCCCCAGACAACGCGGTAGCCTGCAGGCAGGTCAAGATTGGCGTCCGTCAGAGCTTGCGCCTCCGTTACAAAAGACCCGATGTCACGGCCCCGCACATTGGATTGGACAGTGATAAAGCGCTCGCCATCCTCTCGCGTGATCTGGCGCGGACCAATCACGGTCTCGATAGTGGCCACGCTTTCCAGCGTGACACGTGCGCCGGTCGGCGATTCCAGCACCAAACGGCGGATGGCTTCGGCTGTATCGCGGCTCTCTTCATGAAACCGCACGACGATCGGGAATTGCCGAACGCCTTCAAACAGAGCGCCGGCTTCTGCGCCGCCGACCGAGGTCCGCAAGGCGTCAAGCGCGTCCTCAACATCGAGACCATACCGCCCGAGGGCCGCGCGATCGACACGCACCACGAGTTGTGGCGCCCCTGTAATCTGGTCAGCCTGAACTTCAGCTGCCCCATCGACCTGTTGCAAGATGGCCTGTAGCTCTTGTGACTTTTTCAACAGGACATCACTGTCCGGCCCGAAAATTTTCACGGCAAGTTCTGCGCGCGTCCCGGTCAAAAGCTCATCAACAGACATCGCGATAGGTTGACCGATATTGACGACAATACCGGGCACACCTTCGAGATTTTCCGATATCGCTGTGCGCAAGTTCTCCGGCGACAAGCCTTTGCGCCACTCCGACCTCGGATTGAGTTCAACAAAAGCTTCCGCACTATTGGTCGGGTCGGCGTGGGCCCCGACCTCACCGCGACCGATTCGGGTCACGATAGACTTGATTTCCGGAAAGGCCGTCAGAAGCCTTTTCTCAACGCGGGTGGTCGTTTCCGCCGCTTCTGTCAAAGAGATAGATGGTGCCATGGTCACGCGGAGTAGAACATCACCTTCTTCAAGCGAAGGAGTAAATTCAGACCCGAGGCGCGATCCGGCCAGTCCGCCCGCTACGAGGAGGATGGCGGCCAGAGCAATCGCCGCCAAACGCTGGCGAACGAAGAATCCGGCGGCTTGGCTGACCGTGCGGGCAATCCATCCCGGACGGTCCTCACGCGGCTTTTTGCTCCGACGCATGACCCCATTTGCGAGCGATGGCGCAATCAGCGCGGCGTAGAACAATGACCCCGTCATGGCGAGCGCCGCGGAGGCTGCCAGAGGCCGGAAGGTTTTACCTTCCACGCCTTGCAGCGAGAAAAGCGGCAGAAAGACGACGATCACCACCGCAACGGCCGCAATTAGCGGCGCTATGACTTCCGCAGCCGAGCGCGCCACAACATCTCTCTGATCGACAGACGGATCGCTTTCCCGGAATCCCCGGTCGACATTTTCTGCGATGACGATAGCCCCATCCACCATCATGCCAATGGCAATGGCCACGCCGCCCAGCGACATGAGGTTGGCACTGATGCCGAGCCATTGCATCGCGATGAAGGCAAAGCCCACGGAAAATGGAATAGAAAGGACAACAACCAGGCTTGGACGCCAGCCGCCCAGAAAGACGAAAACGACCAGTGCGACGAGTAGCGCGCCCTGCCACAGCGCCGTTGTCACCGTGGCGGCAGCTTTGTTGACCAGTGTTCCCTGATCATAATAGGGCACGGCGTTGACGCCTTCCGGCAGGTTTTTGTTGATTTCCTCAAAGCGTGTCTGAACGCGCGCAATCACATCGGACGTATTGGCGCCATAGAGTTTGAGCACCAGTCCCGCGACCACTTCACCTTCGCCATTGGCGGTGGCCAGGCCCTGGCGTACCCCGCCGCCGACAATGATTTCACCGAGGTCGCGTACCCGCACGGGGCGGCCATCATCGACATTGACGACAATTTCCGCAAGATCTTCAACCGATCGCGCCAGTCCGACGCCGCGGACCGTATATTGCTCGGCCCCGATTTCGAGAAATTGTGCGCCTTCGGTCTTGTTGCCGCGCTCAAGGGCGGTCATCACATCACCAATCTGGATGTCGTAAGCCAATAGCGCGTCCGGATCGAGCCTGACCTGATACTGCTTTTCATAACCGCCAAGTGACAGCACTTCGGTGACGCCGGGCACAGTCTGAAGCTGGTATTTGATGATCCAGTCCTGGATTTCGCGCATTTCTACAAGATCGCGCGCGCCGGTCTCATCTTCGAGACGGAAATAGAGAATAATCCCTAGACCTGTTGAAATCGGCCCCATTTGCGGGTCACCAAAGCCATCGGGGATATTGCCGCGCGCTTCGGCGAGGCGTTCACCAACAACCTGGCGCGCAAAATAGACATCCGTGCCGTCTTCAAAATAGATGTTAACGACGGACAGTCCAAAGTTTGAGACCGAGCGCATATGGTCTAGCTTTGGCAAGCCGGACATGGCGGTCTCGATTGGATAGGTCACGTAGCGCTCCACCTCTTCTGGGGCGAGGCCTTCGGTTTCTGTGAAGACCTGAACGAGTGAGGGTGTCACATCGGGAAAGGCGTCAACGGGTAGCGCCTTGAACGCGAATAATCCGCCAAGGGTCATGGCGAGCGCCGCGATGGCGGCGAGCAGCCGCCCTCCGGCGATACGGTGCATTAAATTTATCATATCAAATGTCCTAGTGGCCGTGGCCATCGCCAAAGGCGTCTTTTTCGAGTTGAGCTTTGAGGGTGAAGGCACCGTCTGTCACGACTGCCTCACCCGCCATTAGGCCGGAGCGGATTTCCACAAACCCGCCGGATTTGGTGCCTGTCATCACTGCGCGCGGTGCATAGCCGCCCTCGACAGGGACGAACACGGAAGGTCTGTCTTCAACCAATTGAATGGCTGCTTCCGGTACGCGCAAAACCTGCTCAGATGTGCCAACACTGAGATCGGCCGTGACATACTGACCAGGTCGCAGTGTGCCATCCGGGTTGTCAACGATCACGCGGGCCGTCGCGGTGCGTGACGTTTCGCTGATGACCGGCAAGACAAAGGCAATTGTGGACTGCGCAAGGATTTCACCGCTGTCGGTTTTTAGCGCGACAGGAGCGCCGACGCGAATGCGGGCGATGTCCTGTTTGTAAACGGCAATATCCGCCCAGACGACACTATCGTCGACAAGGGTGAACAGCGGATCAGCGCCGGCATCCCCGGCTGAGACCGTTTCGCCCAGCATGACCGTGCGGCGCACCACCGTTCCGGCAATCGGCGCTGTCAGATAGGCATTGGCATTATCGCCGTCAGCCGCCGTGGAAATGCGCTCCAGTGCGGCATGACTGACACCTGCGGCATGGAGCTCATTTTCAGCCGCGTCACTATCGGCTTTCGCAGCTTCAAATTCCGCCCGCGCGGCTTGCAAATCGGCTTCCGAGGTGATCTTGTCCGCAAACAGTTTTTCCTCGCGGGCCAGCGCCTGACTGGCCAGAGCTTTGCGCGTTTCCGCCGTGAGCCAAGCGGCTTTCAGACCTGCGAGTTCACGGCTCTTGATCAGCGCCAGCGTATCGCCGCGTGCCACGTGATCCCCTTCGCTCGCATAGAGTTTGCCAATTACGCCGCTGACCTTGGGCGAGACATTGGCAACACGATCAGCGTCAAAGCGGATTTCGGCCGGAAGGCTGAGAGATTGCGCAATCGCCCCCTCTGCAACAATTGCTGTTTCAATACCGGCCTCAGTGGCCGCGTCCTGGGTTAGTTTTACAACGTCGCCTTCGGATTCACTATGATCATCATGGCCGTCAGGCTCGCCGTCACTTTCCGCATGATCGTCATGCTCATCATCTTGATCGGTCTCGCCATGGTCATCGTGATCCGCTTTTTCTTCGGCATGATCATCGTGATCATCGTGATCAGCGGTCGCGGCGGAGGTTTCGCTAGCGACCCGATTTGTATCCGGGGTTGCATTGCCGCATCCCGCCAAAATCACGGCCAGAACCATCATGGTCGTTGGCAAAATATGTGTCTGTTTCATTGGAAGTCTCCATTAAACGGGGCGGCACCGATCAGGCTTTTGAGACGCATGAGGTCCGCATTAAGGGTACGCCGCGCGTCAATTACGCTGACGCCTGCCTCGATCAGCCCTTTACGGGTATCGAGCGTTGATGTGAGGTCAAACCGGCCTGCCGCGTAGCCTTCAACAGATGCGTCGTAGGCGGAACGGGCCGCAGGTAGCGCCTCCTGTTCGAGTAGCGTCAGCCGGGCCTCGGCGGCGCGCACCCGCGCGGCGGCGGCCTGTTGCTGCGACCGCAATCTGGCCTCAACGGCGACGGCGCTGATACGTTCGGCATCGGCGCGATAACCCGCTGCGCGAGCGGCGTCGCGGTTACGGTCAAAAAGCGGAATCGGCACGGTGACCCCGACCAGGAGCGCATTGTCGCCGGTCTCTTCAAATTGGCGAACGCCCGCACTAACCGTGACATCAGGAATACCGGCCGCGCGGGCGGCGTCCTGCTCAGCGTCGCGGGCTGTTGCTCCAGCTTTAGCCGCGGCGAGCGCCGGGTGCTCGTCAAGCCCGCGCGTCTTTGAGAGTATTTCACTTTCATCAGACAATATGGCGCGCGGGGGCGCAAAAACCGGCGTTGAGCTTCCCCAAAGCGCGGCGAGTTCATAGCGGCGTTGATCAATTTCAGCGTCTGCGGCAAGTGCGGCGGCTTTGAGTGCAGCCGCATCTGCCTCGGCGCGCGAGCGCTCCGGCGGGGCGGCCGCGCCGGCCTCAACACGTTTCGCAACGGTTTCAGCCAAAGACACGGCGAGATCCGCCGACTCCCGTGCCAGCGCTGCGAGTTCTGTCGCGGCGATCAGGTCATGATAGAGCAGCGCTGCTTCTAGCTCGGTCTCTCTTAATATGACGCGGCATTCAGCGTCGGCGAGCGCTGCCCGCGCCCGCGCGGCACGCTCGCGCTTGGCTCTTTTACCTCCAAGCTGGAATGTCTGCTCAATGGCGAGCGTGGTTTCGGTTTGGTCAAACCCGTTGAGCGGTCCGGTGCCTGAGAAGTTTTCAATTTCCAGTCCGATTGACGGATTAAGACGGCGCCCAGCCTGATCGGCTTCGGCTGCGCTGGCGCGCGTCTCCAGTGCGGCCCGGCGGACATCCGGGGACGCATGACGGATTTGCATGAGCGCCATAGTGAGGGTTAGCGGCGCATCGGGCACGATGGTCGGCGCGCTGCCTGTTGGCCCGTTGCACGGGGCCGCGACCGCTGTGCCTGCAAAGGCAGCCGCGATCAGGACGCAGAGTGCGCCCTGTTTGAATTTTGGCATGGGATATTCTTCCTTGTGATAACCTGAATCGACATCAAACCCACGCGCAAAAGGCGCGGATTCAGAGAGTCAGGTTAGGCACGCGGAGGACGATAAAGACCGTGAGGACCAGCGCGCGGAACGTGCTGGTCTGCGCCGGGGCGAAGCCCCGATGTAGCTGATAAAGCGTAAGAGAAGGTCAGGCTGTTCATACCCACCATATGCAAATGGCATGGCCCGCAGCTATGAGTATGATGTTTGTGGGCCGGACGCTGCTCACTATCATCATTTTCAGTGTCACCGATTTCGGCGGCATGATGCGCTTCAGCGTCTGCGGTCATACAGGCAATCTCTTCAGCGTCCACAGGATGAATATCGGCCGCCGTTGCACCCATACCAAGGGTCACGCTCAACATGAGCGCAAGCCAAAACCTGGCGGTGCATATGACGGTTACAATTTTCATTCGCTCAACGACTATCCAATTTCATTGTCAAAATCATTAAATCTATTCATTTATTTAGTGCGGCTCAGTGTCATGACCCGTCTTTATCGCAATCTCGCTGCATTTAATGCGTTCCCGAATATCGCCCTTGGCATTTCGGGTGACAAATCTATCAGCGTCCAATGTCATAATACTGAGTTCAACAGCGGGTTTTGATTGCCCGCTGGGATCGAGCGGAAAGTCATTATGCGTCATGGCCAGCACGTCGCCGTTGCGGTCCCAACTGCCAATCGCATGGACCGGCCCTTTGGCGCTGAGGAGGACAAGCACGACCCCATCCGATGAAAAATAAGTAATCGGAGCGGTTTCACAGGCGTCACCGTCGGTCCCGCTGGCCCAGGCCCCGAGCGGTTGTAGCGTCTCAGTGAGCGGATCGGCAAAGCTGGCGCAGCTTGCTACGAGCGCTGAGGCGGCCATTGCGAGGCCAACGCGAAGTGAATCGAATTTGATCATGTCGGTTTTATAGCCCCTACAGTGGCTGTAGGGGCAAGCGAATTCTTACATCGACAACTATTAAGCATGGGCCAGATTAATCAGCCGCTATTTTTGTTCAGCATTATCCGTCCGTCGTGGCTTCGTGAGTAACTCAGAGATCAACAGTAAGCCGACACCGCAGACAATCGCGCTATCGGCGAAGTTGAACGCGGGCCAGTGGTAGTTATTGATGTGAAAATCTAAAAAATCGGTCACCGCTCCATGTCGCACGCGATCGACTATGTTTCCGAGTGCTCCACCTGTAATCAGCCCGAGTGCGGTTGCGATCTGGCGATCAGCGGTGCGCCATAACCAATAGAATAAAACCGCGACGATCGATAGAGCGGCTAGAGTAAGGAGCCAGGGAGGCAGGCTGCCTAGAAGACCAAAGCTGATACCATTGTTCTTGAGCCGCACAATGTTGAAGAATGGAAGGACCGTCACACCGTTATCCAGGGCATCAATATTGAGGATAAGTGCTTTAGTGAGTTGATCTATCGCCAGAACGCCCAGACCAATGATGAATCCAATCTTCTGAATGGTCATATTGCGGCTCTGAGGTCGTTGCGTGCATCGCGAATTATTGCCCATGCAGAATGCAGGAATAGCCCGGCGATCCCGACTGCAACCACGAGATCGGGCCAACCGTGACCGAGCCAGGCGACCAAACCTGCTGCCACAATTACGGCCGCGTTCCCGATGGCGTCATTACGTGAAAACAACCAAACCGCGCGGACATTAGCGTCGCCTTTTCGGTGAGGGAGTAGCGGTAAGACGGCGATGACATTTATGACGAGCGCGATGAGCCCGAACATGCCCATCAGGGCAGCGTCAGGTATCGTTTGATTAAGAAGACGCCACACCGTATTCGCGAGTACGCCGAAGCCAAGCAAAGCTAGGAATACGCCTTGAATCATGGCTGAACGAGCGCGCCAGGCAAGACTCCAGCCGATTGCGAGCACGCCGAGGAATGTAATGAGACCATCACCGACAAAATCTAACGCATCAGCTTTTAACGCCTGTGAACCGGCGAAAAAACCCGCGATCATTTCCACAATTCCATAACCAACGTTCAGGAAAATTACGATCCAAAGGGCGCGTAAATACTCCGGATTCTTTTGGGTTTGTGAGGCGGCGGGGCCATCATCGCCTGGCGCAATTCTCTCGAAGCCGTAACCGGTTTTGGCGACGCCAAGTTCGATTTCTGGAAGTTGGGACTCTGAAACCCATAGCGTCATAATATGTGTCGCAGCCGAAACTTTGACGGCTTTTGGGGCGACACCAGCCGATTGAGCCGCCCGTTCGATTTCGGCAGCATCTCGCGCGCAATCCATTCCTGATACCCGGTAACGAAACGGGAGCGAAGTGTCGGAGCCTGCTGTTGGGGAGGTAGATGTTTTGCTCATGACAATGCTCTCAATTGAGAGACTACACGTATGCTTTGTCGTTGTTCCATTCAGTCTCGCCCATCCAAATTTATCGGGAGGTGCTTTCAATAATGGAAGAGAATTACCATCTACAGTCACTGTAGGGTCAAGCGGTTTGCTCAAAAGGTCGAAAGCCGCTCATGCGCATCTGCGATGCATTCGCTATGATCATTGAGCGTTGAAATGATCCGACACGTGTCAACCCGGCCGCCCTCGCAGCACGTAATCATCCGTTTGAGCTCCGCCTCAAGCGCTTCAAGCTGCGTCAGGCGTTTGCGCACATCTGCAAGCTGTTCACGGGCTATCGCGTCCACGGCCGTGCAATCCTGATCCGGCTGAGTTTGCAGATCAATCATTTCACGAACGGCCTCCATCGGAAAACCAAGATCACGGGCATGCCGTATGAACGACAAACGCTGCACGGCCTCATCGCCATATAGCCGTTGGCCGCTCGAACTTCGGTCCGGCTCGCCCATCAAATCAATCGATTCATAATAGCGTATGGTTGTCACTTTCACGCCCGCCGCTTTCGATAAACGACCAATGGTCATCTGCGTCATTCCGGGCTCCAAAGAAAAGTCTTGCCTCTATAGTCGCTGTAGACTGTAGGGTTTCTTCGAGAATCGTCAATGGGGAATAGGATTAGAAGATGTCGGGTTGCTGTGAGGACAAAACATTTGATGGGGTTTCGCCTGCTTATAAGCGGGCTCTGATGGCCGTCATCGCCATCAATGCGGTCATGTTCTTTGTTTGAAATGACGGCGGGGATAATGTCGGGCTCTCAGGCCCTCAAAGCCGACGCACTCGACTTCGCAGGCGATACGGCGACCTACGCGCTCAGCCTCTTCGTTATCGGGGCGAGCCTGAGGACGCGGGCGCTTGCATCGCTGATCAAAGGCGCCTCGCTCGCAGCGATCGCGATCGCCGTCCTCGGCATGACCGTGTTGAGGGTCATGAACGGCGCGCCGCCGGAAGCCGCAACCATGGGAGTGGTCGGCTTTCTGGCACTGTCCGCCAATGTCGCGAGCGTGCTGATACTGCTGCGCTGGCGCGACGGCGACAGCAATGTGCGTTCGGTCTGGCTCTGCTCGCGCAATGACGCCATCGGCAATGTCGGCGTGATCGTCGCTGGCGGGGTTGTCGCGCTGACCGGAACGGCCTGGCCGGACCTGCTTGTCGCCGCCCTTCTGGCGGGCCTGTTCCTGAAATCGGCGAGCGCCATCACGCTGCAGGCCCTGCGGGAACTGAACACAACCGGCGCGTCGCATGCGACTCCGGTCGAATCGTCCTCATGAGCCTGCGCATTCCACCTCTTGTTCAGGTCCTGATCTGCGGTGCGATCGGCTGGGGACTGTCCTCTGTCACGCCTTTTCTGGCGTTCGAAGGCGTGTGGCGTTCTGCGGCGGCGTTGCTTTTCATCGCTGCTGGCATGGCCATTCTGGCGCTCGCGCTCGGCGCATTCATCCGCGCCCGCACAACCGTCAATCCGCTCGCCCCTGAAGAGGCTGCCACGCTGGTCACCACAGGGCTTTACCGCATCAGCCGCAATCCGATGTATTTGGCCATGGCGGCCATTCTGACAGGCGGCGCGTTTCTGATGGGCAATTTGTCCGCTTTCGTAGCTCCAATTCTCTTTGTCTGGCTGATGACTGAGTTTCAGATCAAACCGGAAGAGCGCGCGCTGCAGGCGAGATTCGGTGAAGCGTTTGACGCCTACCGTATCCGCACGCGGCGCTGGATTTAGGAGGCGCGCCTGTGTTCAATACACCCCTATGGATGGAATGGCTGGCGTTCGGATTGTCAGTGTCCGGAGCGGCAGCGATCTTTTCGCTGTGTGCGGTATCGCTGTTCCGACGCGATTTTCAGTTTTTTCCGCCTCCGGAAAAACGGAGCTGGCAATACCGGACGTTCTGGGCCTTTTTTCGTTTGTTTCTATACCCGCTTGTTGCGCTCTCCATCCTCGTTTTTGAGCCGGCGGAGGATGCGGGGGCCATGGCCCGGCAAGGTGTCGGCGGCGTGCTGGCGGTCACGGGTATTGGCCTTGCCTTCTGGATCTCAATCCAGATGGGCTGGCGCAATGCCTTCGGCGAAGCGCGGGGGCTGGTGACAGATGGCTGGTTTCGTTTCAGCCGGAACCCGATCTATGTCGTGACCTGGCTTGGTCTGCTGGGCTGGGCGATCATCTTGAACGATTTGCGCGTAACGTTTCTGCTGTCTTTATGGGCAGCGATGTACTGGCTCGCTCCGAGGATAGAAGAGCCCTGGCTGGAACGCCAGTATGGGGATGAGTATTGCGCCTATAAGCAGCGAACGCGGCGTTTTTTCTAAGGGCGGTGTTCGGCTGTTCGACCAAGGAAAGGGCGCCCCGGCCTTCGCCGGCCGGGCTGGCGTGAACCAGGCCATCGCTGCGCGCCGTCCCGGCCCTTCGGGCTTTCATCCCTGGCGCAGTTTTTAAGCAGTGTTGTGAAGGATTCGGTCGGCGCTGGCGCGCCGGCATGTTTGCTTCTTTTTTCCCTCTCAGGCGGGGGCGGAGGCGCGCATGCCAGATGGCGGCGCTCCCGGAAGGGGGGCGGCGTCTTGAAGATCGTCTATGTGCCTGCGGCCTCCTACCTGACCCCTTCCGCTCACGCCTGACGCCATCTGGCCAGCGGCCTCTCACCGCCCCCGCCTTGCGGGAAAAAAGCGGGGGTCAGAGGAGGCAGAGATGGCGCAGCGCCGCAGACAACGAAACACGCGGAAAGACCTTTATTCAGAGGTCACGGATAACATCATCGCGGAACTGGAACAGGGGCGCGCGCCTTGGGTGCAGCCTTGGGGCGGGGTGGAGGGGGCTACTCCGCTTGGCTTGCCCGAGAATGGCGCGACGGGCAGGCGCTATTCCGGAATCAATATTCTGCTTTTATGGGGCGCGGCGATTGAGCAAAGCCGTTCCTGTCAGACATGGCTGACCTTCAAACAGGCGCTGTCACTTGGCGGGTGTGTTCGCAAAGGCGAGCGCGGCACGACGGTTGTTTATGCCGACCGCTTCACCCCGAAAGCCGAACGGGAACGTGTGCGCGAGACGGGCGAGTCGCCGGGCACGGTGCCGTTTCTCAAACGCTATACCGTGTTCAATGCAGACCAGTGCGACGGCCTGCCCGAAGACCTGACCGCCAACGCGCCCGACTTGCCGGAGCGCGAGATTATCCCCCGCGCCGAAGCGCTGATTACAGCGACGGGCGCGGATTTCAGGATTGGCGGCGACCGCGCCTATTATGTTCCGTCCAGGGATTTCATTCAGGTTCCGCCGCAGCCTGCTTTCTTTGACCAGATCAATTATTACCGCACCTGCTTTCATGAGCTTGGCCACTGGACCGGGCACCCGAAACGCCTCGCCCGCGACCTGAAAGGCGCATTCGGCACCAAAGATTACGCCCGCGAGGAACTGGTGGCGGAACTCGCCAGTGCGTTCATCTGCGCGGACCAGTCCATCGCCCCGACCGTGCGGCATACGGATTACATCGGTTCTTGGCTGGAAGTATTGCGCGAGGACAAGCGCGCCATTTTTCGCGCCGCGTCGCTCGCTTCCAAGGCGGCTGATTACATTCTCGCTTATGCCGCGCCGGACCCCTGCAGCGCTGCCGCAGCGATGGAAGCGGCGCCATGGTGAGGCAGATAAACAAAAGGTCCGGGGGACATTTTGTCTGCCGAACGAATCCGCCCTTTCGCATCAGCCGACTCGACGCGGCGCTTGCATCGCTTGACGCCGAAGACATTGGCGCATGGGCCGTGCTGGTCTGCGGCTGTTTCCACATTTTCGAGAGCGAGGGGGCGGCGCATCGCGCCTACCGCCTCTGGCTTGAAAACCGCCCTGTGCGCTGACGCACGGGGCATCCCACCAACTGCACATCATGAAGGAGGCAACGCCATGCAGTTAAAACATATCCCTATCACCGACATGAAAGTGTCCCGGCTCAATATGCGCCACGGGCGCAAAGCGCCCGACATTTCCGACATCTATCCGTCGATAAAGTCGCGCGGCGTCTTGCAGACCATGCTGGTCCGCAAGGAAGGTAGCAAGTATGGCGTTGTCGCCGGACGCCGCCGTTTCTTCGCCCTCAAACGCCTCGCCAAGGAGACAGGCAAGGCGCAGAAAGCGCCCTGTCTCGTTATGCAATCCGGCGATGACATTGCCGCGCTGGAAGCGACCCTTGTCGAGAACACCACCCACCTTCCAGCCGACGAGTTTCTGCAATATGACGTCTTCGCCCGGCTTGCTTCAAAAGGCGAGACCGTCACGGTGATTGCAGAGCGCTTCGGCGTCACCGAACTCATGGTGCGCCGGGTGCTGGCGCTGACGGCGCTCACCGATGATATCAAGGCGCTCTACAGGGCCGAAATCATCGACAAGCGGACGCTTTACGCCCTGACGCTCGCCACAAAAGAGCAGCAGGAAGACTGGCTGACCCTGTTGAACGCGGAAGACGAATACGCCCCGCGCGGCGAGCAGTTGAAAGACTGGCTCACAGGCGGCGGCCGCATCACCACCGACAAGGCGCTGTTCGATTTGGAAGCCTATGACGGGACCGTGCTGACCGACCTGTTCGGCGAGACTGCCATTTTCGGGGACGCTGACCTGTTCTGGACTTGCCAGAATGAGGCCATCGCCGACATGGCCGAACGCTACCGGAATGAGGGCTGGGCCGAAACCGTCGTGCTGGAACGGGGCGCGCACTTCCTGACATGGGAGCATGGCAAGCGCAGCCGGAAAGACGGCGGCAAGGTCTATATCGAGACCCGCCATGACGGCTCTGTCACGGCCCATGAAGGCTATCTGCCATCAAAGGACATCGAGAAAATCGAGCGTATCCTTGGCCGGGGCGGCGATGGCGAGAACGGCAAGCCCGCCCCAAAACCGGAAATGTCCGGTCCCTTGGCGGAATATGTCGCGCTGCACCGTCACGCCGCCGTCAGGGCGAGTCTGTGCGATGCGCCCGGCGTCGCGCTGCGCCTCGCCGTCGCCCATCTTGTCACCCGCTCGGATAACTGGCGGCTGGACGTTGAGCAGCAGCGCACACGGAAGGAAGCGACCGCGGAAAGCCTCGCGGCTTCGGCAGGGGAAGTGAAGTTCGCCGCGCACCGCGCCAAGGCCAAGGCGCTGATTGGGCAGGATGACCAAGACGGTTCGCTGGTGGCGGAGAATGCTTTTCCCGCCGACCCTTGCGAGACCTTCGCCCGGCTTCTGGCGCTCAGTGATGAAGAGGTGCTGCATGTTCTCGCCGTCGCAATGGGCGAAACCCTGCAGGCAGGTTCGCCCGCCGTCGAAGCCGCCGCACATGTGACGGACACGGATTTTGCCGCGCTGTGGTCGCCCGATGAGGCGTTCTTTTACTTGCTGCGCGACAAGCGCGTCATCAATGAAGTGGTCGCTGAAATCGCCTCGCCATCCACGGCCCGGTCTGTCCTGACCGATACCGGAAAGGCGCAGAAATCCGTCATCCGCAACCGCATCGCCGGGCATGGATGCGACCCCGACCCGGACTGGCGGCCCCGCTGGATGCGGCAGTCGCCATCCTCTTATCTTGACGGCGCGCCATGCCCGCCCGCCGAAGCGTGGGAGGCCGTCAGGGGTCTGTTCGAGGACAGCGAGGACAGGGCTTCGCTCGAAACCCCGGAAGCAAAGACAGCCATCGCCGCCTGACACGCCTCCCGTAAGCGGCATGGTTCGGGACCGTCCGGCAGTTTTGCCGGGCGGTCTTTTCCTGTTGGTGGCGCGGAAGCAAGCTCGCGAAACGACATGGGTGGTTTCCTTACCAACTGCCCTGTTTGTTCCTGACATATTGGCGTGCCTGCCAGTTGCAAACACCTCTGGCATTGCACGAAGGACGCCCCGAGCGGCCCCGTTTCCTTGCCTGACCTGGACGACCGCCTGCGGGCCATGAAACCGCCCATCGCCAGAAATTTCCTCTGCTGTTCGGTCTGAAGAAGACCGAACGCGCATTCACCGCGAATCAAATTTCCGCCACCGGGCGGTGCTCCGCTTTGCTGCGCCCGCTTCGCGGTTCAGACCTGCCGCCCGCCGTCCCTTTAGGTCAGCGTCAACGGAGCCATCGGGGCGCCCGCGACACGAAGCCAAAAGGAGATATGAAAATGGCTAACGCACTTGGATATGTCAGCGAAACAGACACAGGCTTTGAAGGCGCACTTGCCATGATGAGCCTCAACACGCCGATCCGCATCATCAAAAATGACGAAAAGACCGCCGACAAACAGCCCGATTTCAGGGTCTATGCCGGAGAGAAAGGCTCCGATATTGGCGGCGGCTGGGTCCGCACCGCGAAGTCTTCGGGCCGCGAATATGTCTCGCTCACCCTCGCAGACCCGATGATCGGCCCGCGCAAAATCTATGCGAACCTCGCCCCGGTCAAGGATAAGGATGGCCGCCACGTCATCCTCTGGAACCCGCAGGGCTAGACGCCGAAACACCAACCATAACGCCGCCCCGGAGGCTTTCTCCGGGGCGGTTTTTTTATGCTTTTTCCTTGGTTAAAACGTCGGGGGAAAATTCATGTGATCCATTTTCCCTCTGCAAAATCCCGCAATCTCCGCCAATCCTTTCGTCTCAAAAGTGATGAAAGGACACTGTGTACAATGACGAAAAACAGACGAAATGATCGCCGAAACGATGGCTGGCCGGAGCTTTTGAGTGTCGAGGAAGCGGCAGAATTTCTGAGGCTGAAACGCTCAACGCTTGACCATTATCGCTGCGAGGGACGCGGGCCGATTTACCGCAAACATGGCGCGCGGGTCTTCTATCCGAAACCCGATCTCATCCGCTGGTCAGAGCGCAATTCCTATGCGTCCACATCCGAACGCCTGCAGAAGCCGGAATGAAAAAGCGCACGCTTTGGATGACAGGATTTAGCGCCGGTCTTGTCTTTTTCGGTCTGGTTCTCGACCCCGCAGATCGCTTGATCTGGAACCGGACCGCGAGCGCACCGACAGGGCTTTACTGGCTGAGCGACGCGCCCTTCACCCCTGGCCGATGGGTCGTCGTCTCCAGCCAGAGCGTGCAAGCGAACTGGGCGCAGGAGCATGAATTTGTTGGCGAAGACTGGCCGTTATTGAAACAGATTGCCGGGGGTCCCGGCGATGAAATCTGCCGGACCGGACGCGACATTCTGATCAATGATGAAGTTGTGGCGGAAGCGCTGATTGTCGATTCCAGTGGCCGAAACCTGCCTGTGTGGGATGGCTGTGTCCGGCTTGAAAGCGATGAGCTTTTCCTGCTGACGCCGCATCCGGCGTCGCTTGATGGCCGGTATTTCGGTCCCGTAAAACAAACAGACCTGGATGGCGTCGCCATCCCCGTTTTCGTGGCCCGGGACAGACAGGGCGCAAGCGGATGCAAAGCGATACATGCGGATGCAAGGGAATCAGAAGCGAACCCGGTAGGGCAAGATTAAAGCTATGGCACCACATGCCATCTAACGCCTTGTCTGCACATCTGTTTTTTGGCGCCCTTTGCACAGCATTGCGGTGCATGGATCGTCGGAAATTTCCCGGAATGAAAGGGGTTCCTGTGGTGCATGGGGTAAGAGCGCCGCAATGAGCGATGATACCCCGTTCACACCCCGGTTGGGGCCGATACGCGATAGAGGCGGCCCAGCTGGAAAGCGCCTTCGCCGCCAACTGGCGAAGACCGGGAAGCGGCTTTCTAATGCGCCCCGGAAATCTTCCTTCACGGGCGCGCGTTATGGCAGCGGCGGCGCAGCGCGAACACGCGCATCCGCAGGGCGGCATCTGTCCCGCCTGCAACGGCGGCGCGTCGTGGTCAAAGTACATATCGCCAGAGCCGGACGCGCGGGCCCAGGACTCTATCGTGCCCATGTCGGCTATCTGCAGCGGGACGGCGTGGATCGCGAGGGCGAAGGCGGTGTCCTCTATGACCGGGACAATGAAGGTATATCGCCGCGCGACTTTCTGGAGAGGAGCGAACAGGATCGCCACCAGTTCCGGATCATCGTGTCGCCGGAGGGCGGCGCGCGCATGGGCGATTTCAAACAGGCGACGCGCGACCTGATGGCGCGCATGGAAGCCGACACCGGGCGGCGCTTGGACTGGATCGCTGTCGATCACCACAATACCGGCCATCCGCACACGCATATTGTCGTGCGCGGGCGCGACGCGCGGATGAAGGATGTCGTCATCGCGCGAGACTATCTCACCCATGGCCTGCGCGAAGCGGCCGAGGATCTTGTGACACAGAGGCTCGGACCGCGGCGAGCGCTGGAGATTGCAGAGACGCGGCAGAAACAGGTCGATCAGGACCGGTGGACAGGGCTGGATCGCGAGATCGAAAACCTTATCGATGGAAGCGTTTTTGAGCCGGGCGATGCGTCCTCAAGCGGCGAACGCTTTAGCCGCTCGCTTCAGATTGCTCGCGCACGCCACCTCCAAACGTTGGGCCTCGCAGAGCCCGCCGGAGCCGTAGCCTGGCGGATGAAGCCGGGCTGGCAGGAGCAACTCAAACGCCGGGGCCGGCGGGGCGACATCATCCGCACACTCGCGGCGGAATTCGGCGAACGTAAAAAACACATTCAGTTTGTGCAGGACCGGGATGCGGATGCAACCCCTATTCAGGGCGTCGTTAAAGCCTATGGCGCCGAGGACGAACTTCGCGACACACGCTACATGCTCGTTGAAGATTTTGACGGCGGGATATGGCATGTGCCTGCTGGCGCCATTGATCCGACCTCCCGCCCGTCGCGCGGCGCGGTTGTTGAGCTGTCGCGCGCGAGCGCGCTGGCGCGGGCTTCGGACACGGCCATCGCCAGAGTCGCCGATGAAACGGGTGGCGTCTGGTCGGAGGACTTGCACGCCCGCCACGATCCCGGATCGAAACCGGCTTACCGCCTGTCGCTGAAGCGCCGTCTTGAAGCGCTGCGGCGGGCGGGAATCGGCGAACGGCTCGCCAGCGGAGAATGGCGCATTGACGCGACCTTCCTCAAACGCGCTGCTGACTACGAAGCGCGGCGATCCGGCGGGGTAAAACTGACCGTTTTGTCGTGGCTGTCCCCGGAGGCGCAGATTGAGCGGATGGGTGAGACATGGATCGACGGGCTTTCAGAAACCGATGCGGAACGGTGCATCGCGCTCCGGAAACTTCAGATGCGGCGGCAGGCATGGCTGCGAGAGCAAGACGTTCTGCAGGCAGGGCAGGCAACCCTTTCAGATGAGCAGCGTATTCGGATGCGGGCGCTTGATCTGAAACAGAACGCCGATGCGATCGCTGCGCGCTCGAACCGGACGGCTGTCGATCTGGCGAACGGGGACCGGTTACACGGGCGGCTGGAAGGCCATGTCGATCTGGCGGCGGGCCGCATGGCGGTCATCGGGAATGCGAAGGCGTTCGCGCTTGTACCGTGGCGCAGCGCGCTCGGGCGGCAGACCGGCCGCGAACTGACACTCAAACGCACAGCCGCAGGCATCGGCTGGACGGTTGGAAATGGTCGCTCGAAGGGCATTTTTCGTTAGGCTTTTTGGTTGCCTTGCAGGCGGGTGGCCGGAGTGGTCAGTTTTGCGGCTGGCCGAAAGTGCCGTATATCGCTCTAACTATTTGAGCGATGCGGTTTCAGCGTGTGTGCCCGCATATTAATGGTCCTTCCCAAGCGATCGTTACGCTGTATTGCACAGGCGCCGAAGCTCGGGCGGATTGGCGGAGAGGCAGCCCTCGTGAAGAAGGCCGACAAAACCGAACTTTACAAAAGCGCAGGATTCCGATTGTTCGTACATCTACTTATAGCTTCTGCTAAGGCGTGCCGCGGGGGCCGAATAAAACGACGCCTGCGCCGACCAGCATGATCGCAGCGCCGAGAAAGTCCCACCGGTCCGGCCGCGCGCCCTCAACAAAATAAATCCATGCAATCGAAGCGGCGACGTACACCCCGCCATAGGCGGCGTAGGCGCGCCCGGCGAAATTGGCGTCAATGCGCGCGAGCAAAAGCGCGAACAGGATCAGACTGACCACGCCGGGACCGATCCAGAGCGGCGACTTTTCAAGGCGCAGCCACATCCAGAACGCATAACAGCCGGCGATTTCAAAGAGTGCCGCAAATATATAGTAGACCGCCGTCATTGATCGCCGCCATTCTTATCAAAGCCCAATATGGTGACGACGAACCTGCCCGGCTTTTCGAGCTGAAGATCGGTAGTCGCCATCACGCGCTCCAATTATCCCGCGCAACAGGAAAGCTTGGTCACATCCTTGTCGAAGCCCTGCGCCGCGAGTTTCAATCCTTCGACCGTCGTCAAATAAGGGAAAATCGTCTCGCCCAGTTCCGTCGCGGTTATATTATATTTGAGCGCGAGCACGATGGTCTGGATCGAGTCGGCCCCTTCAGGCGCTAAGATTTGCGCGCCAAGTAGACGATCCGTCTCGGCGTCGGCGACCAGCTTGATCAGCCCGCGCGTATCATGGGCTGCAAGCGCGCGCGGCACTTGATCAAGCGGCGCTACCGACGTTTTGACATCGAATCCAGCGGCTTTTGCCTGAGCCTCGCTTAACCCCGCGCCCGCGATTTGCGGATCCGTGAACACGACCCATGGCATCGCCGCATTTTCGTATGTGTGCGAATTGCTGTTGAGCGCGTTTTTTACCGCAAGCTTCGCGCCATAGGCTGCCATATAGACAAACTGGTCCCGGCCCGTAACATCGCCGGCGGCGTAGACGCCTGGCTTGCTTGTCTGCATGCGTTCATCGACGACAATACCGCCATTGCCCAGCGTTTCGATGCCCGCGTCTTCAAGTCCGAGCGTTCCGGTGTTGGCCTTGCGCCCCGTCGTCAGCAGCAAATGCCCGGCGTGAATGACCTCTTCGTCACTGCCGATGGAAATCGTCAGGGAAACGCCTTCATTGGTTTTTGCGACGCCAACATAGGAAAGTCCGGTTCGGACGGCGACGCCCTCCGCCTCGAAATACTCGGTCAGCGATTCTGAAATCTCCGGCTCGGCCTCCGGCAATAGCCTGCTGCGCGTCACAAGCGTCACCTCGGCTCCCGCGCGCGCAAACATCTGCGCCAGTTCGCAGCCGATATACCCCCCGCCGACCACGATAAGAGAACGCGGCAACTCGGAAAGCTCCAGCGCCGAGGTGCTGGTCAGATAGGGCGTTTCATCAAGACCCGGAATGTCGGGAATTGTCGGCGACGATCCCGTTGCGATGAGAACCTTGGCGGCTTCGATCCGCCGCTCGCCCACCATGACGCCGCCTTCGGTAAGACGCGCCGCGGCTTCAATATAATCTATTGAATCATAAGCGCTGAGGAGATCGATATATTTCTTTTGGCGCAGGCTCGACACGAGTGCATCCTTGTCCGCCATGAGCGCGGACCAGTCATCGATATGCGCTTCGCCTGTAATCCCCTGGAACCGGCTCGCCGCCCGCGCGCCGTGCAACGCCTCGGCGGCGCGGATCATCGTTTTTGATGGCACGCATCCGACATTGACGCACGTCCCGCCGATCAATCCATGACCGATCAGCGCCACCCGCGCGCCTTCTTCGGCGGCGGTTATTGCTGCAGAAAAGCCCGCAGACCCGGCGCCGATGACGATAAGATCGTGTGGGTTCGAATTTGGGGGACAACAGCTATCCGTCATGAAGCTTACTTTCTGAGAGAGTGTTTTGTCGGCGGCGCCGACGCCAGACTGCGTATAATGTGAGGACGATGAAAAGGCCGAGGGCAGGGAACAGGATGTGGTCCAAATATCCCGTGAACGCCGACAGGCCGATCACGCCAAAAAGAACGACGAGGACCGGTGTAAAGCAACAGAGCGCGGCGACGATCGTGCCGATGATCCCAACACTGAGAAGAGACCGCATTGGTCAGGTTTCGATTTCGGCTGCGGGATAACCGACATTCGTCGACGCTGCGGCAATCTCGGCGGGAGTTGCGATAGCCGGATCGTAAACCACGGTCGCAATTTTGGTCTCAAAATCGACCTCCACCGATTTGACGCCTTCGACGCGTTTCATGGCTTTGCGCACCGAAATCGGACAGGTCGCACACGTCATATTCTCGATTGAAAATTGCGCGCTCGCCTCTGTCGCTTCTGCTGAAGCAAGGACGGTCGTATCGCTGGATGATTGCGCGACCACGACAACGCCGCCAAGCGCCGTTGCGCCGATGGCTGCCGCGATAAGCAGAACTTTTTTCACGAGGTGCTCCTTTCAATAAAACAGCGGCGCCCAGTAATCGATGGTTGCCGCGAGCAAGACGAGAATGGCCGATATCCAAAGCGCCGCCTTGGTAAAGCGCGCTGAATCCGGTCGTGCGCATGCGGTTCCGTCTTCGCAAGGCTCCGCCTTTCGGAAATAGACATGCCAGAACCCGGCTGCGATGAAGACCGCAGCGATCCCGATAAATACCAGCTTGTAGGTTTCGAGCGCGGTCAGATTTCCGATCCAGGCGCCGGATACGCCGAGACTGATCAGGATCAACGGCAAAATGCAGCAGGAGGACGCCAGAAGGGCTCCAAGCGCGCCGCCGGCAGCGAACCAGCGTTTGCCGCTCTTTGCCTTAATGCCAGGTTTTTCGTTCTCGGCCGCTACTTCTAACATCTGAAACGCATATCCTTCATGGTCTCGACTCCAATTTGAGCTCAATGTAGGCTCTGTAGTAACTACAGGATCAAGAAGGAAGTTTGCGATGTCGTTCACGCTTACGCGAGATTATGTGAAGCGCGGCGAGCTCGCCCGCCGCTCCGGCTGCAATCTCGAAACAATCCGATATTATGAGGACATCAAGTTAATGCCCGAGCCGGCGAGGACGGAATCCGGTCACCGCCTTTACTCGACCGATGATCAACGCCGATTGCGTTTTATCCTGCGGTCCCGCGAACTCGGCTTTTCCGTCGATGAAATTCGCAGCCTGCTGTCGATGGTCGATAGCGGCGATTACACTTGCGGCGAGATTCATGCGCTGACGCAGGAGCATTTGAAATCTGTTTCCAGGAAAATCGCCGACCTGAAGAAACTTCAACGCACACTCAAAGCTATATCGGATGATTGCGCAGCCGGTGATGAGCCGTACTGTCCCATCGTTGAAACTTTGATTTCAGATTAGTTCGGATGAATATACCCGTAGCTGGCTAAACTAGACTTTGGTCGGGCTCACTGATGGTCGGTCCTGAGTATGCGCTCGCAGACTGTGCAAAGTCATATTGATCCGTTCACTCACGACCATAGTCGCAAAATGAAAACTTCGGCAACGGCCTGCAGCTAGGCGTTTAGACTGCTTTGCACGCGCTTGCCTGGAATGGCCGGTTTCAGGACTGGTCGCTGACGCGCTGCGCCCGTCATTCTTGGAGGGACTGTTTTCTTAAAGACGTGGAGCGCCATGACCGGCACAAAGATACTGATCGGGCAGATTTGCGTTGTGTTCGCATTGATCATTGGCGCAGTCTGGCTGGCGACGCAGATGACCGCCGAAGCGCTTGGGTATCAGGCGGCGCTGGGCGCGCCGTGGTTCGTGGCGGGGGAGACCCCGATCTACAAGCCCTGGCGGCTCTTTCAGTGGTGGTATGCTTATGAGGCATACGCGCCGGAAACTTTCGCGCGCGGCGGACTGGTTGCAGTGTCGGGATCAGCGCTCGGATTTCTTGCGGCGATCATCGGCTCGGTGTTGCGCAGCCGCCATGAACGTCATGTGACGACGTATGGATCGGCGCGCTGGGCGAACCGGTCAGACCTCAAACGCGCAGGTCTGCTCGCTGACATAGGTGTATTTCTGGGGCGTTGGCAAAACCGCTATCTGCGCCATGATGGCCCGGAACATGTCATGGCCTTCGCGCCTACCCGGTCAGGAAAGGGAGTGGGACTTGTCGTCCCGACGCTTCTGTCCTGGACAGGCAGCGCCGTCATCCACGACATCAAGGGCGAGAACTGGGAGCTGACATCAGGATGGCGGTCGGGTTTTTCCCGCTGCGCGCGCTTTGATCCGACCGACCGTCGCTCGCCCCGGTACAATCCGCTTATGGCGGTGCGGCGCGGCGAACACGAAGTTCGCGATGTCCAGAACATTGCAGACATTCTTGTCGATCCGGAAGGCTCGCTTGAGCGTCGCAATCATTGGGAGAAAACGGGTCATTCCCTGCTGGTCGGCGTGATCCTGCATGTTCTTTATGCAGAGAAAGACAAGACCCTTTCAGGGTGCGCACAATTTCTGTCGGACCCGAAGCGATCTTTTGCGGTGACGCTGCGCGCAATGATGACGACGGCACATCTTGGGCCGCAGGGCGTTCATCCGATTGTGGCGCAAGCGGCGCGGGAGCTTTTGAACAAGTCGGAAAATGAACGCTCGGGCGTCCTCTCGACCGCGATGAGCTTTTTATCGCTCTACCGTGATCCGGTTATCGCCGAAGTGACGCGCCGGTCCGACTGGCGCATCGAAGATCTGGTCAGTGGCGATCAGCCGCTTTCGCTTTATCTGGTCGTGCCGCCATCCGACTTGTCCCGGACCAAGCCTCTGATCCGGCTGATCCTCAACCAGATCGGGCGGAGACTGACCGAAGACCTTCCCGAACGGAACCGCCGCAAGCTGCTCTTGATGCTCGACGAATTTCCGGCGCTCGGGCGGCTCGATTTCTTCGAGAGCGCGCTTGCTTTCATGGCAGGCTATGGCATCCGCGCCTATCTGATCGCCCAGTCCCTTAACCAGATCGAAAAGGCCTATGGGCCGAACAATTCGATCCTCGACAATTGCCATGTGCGCATCGCTTTCGCGACCAATGATGAGCGCACGGCCAAACGGGTGTCCGACGCGCTGGGCACGACAACCGAGTTGCGCGCCCAGAAGAATTATACCGGCCATCGCCTCGCGCCCTGGCTCTCCCACATGATGGTCTCGCGACAGGAAACTCAGCGGGCGCTGGTGACGCCCGGCGAGGTCATGCAGCTCTCTGCGGCGGATGAAATCGTTATGGTGTCCGGCGCGCCGCCCGCGCTTGCGAAAAAGCTGCGTTATTTCCAGGACAGGAATTTCACACGACGGGTTTTGCCGCCGACAAGCGTCGCTTGGGTGGCGGAGACCGCTGACGGACCCTGGACCGGTATTGTTGTCGCACCGCTCGTGAACGATCCGCCGTTAGACGTGGGTGAAAGCGCCGACGGACTTGCGCTAAAGCGCACGCGCGAGCCTGACCATGCGCCACAATCAGAACAAGTTGCAATCGAACCGGTAGTTTCGGACGCGCCTGATGTGGAAGACGCCGCCGATCCCGCAGAAGACCGGAATCTGGATATGGTACGCCGCGCCGTCGCCGCGGATCGGGGCGATCCCGACGTATTGCCGGAGTTCTGAGGCTATGGCAAAACCGCGCGTCAATATCCGCATTTCGACGAAACTCTACGCGCAGCTCTGCGAAGCGGCCGACAAGCCCGGCGTGACAAAGACAGCGATTGTGGAGGACGCGCTACGCGCGTGGTTCGATCCGGAAGCCCGCTCGGTTCTGGAGGAACGGCTTCTGGTCCGTATGGATGCTTATGACCAACGCCAGGCCGATATGGAGCGCGATCTCGCCTTTACCTATGAGACGCTCGCGCACTACGTCTATTACTGGCTGACCCGTAGCGAACCCATCCCGGAAGGCGAGCGTGACATTGCTCATGCGCTGGGCAGGAAGCGGTTTGAGTATTTCCTTGGACAAGTTGCTTTGAAGTTGGGATCGGATCAGAGATCGCCTGCCGAGCACCAGTACGCTGAATCATTGGAAGTGGTCGAGCAGCCGTAGAGATACTCAACGGTAGGAGTTTCGTTGCTCAACGCCGATCTCATACTGTCGCGTTCGTCGGTCCGGTACTCCCAATCAGACGAACCAAGCATGATTTCCTTTTCGGGATTCAAATTCCTAATAATACTTGCTACTAATGAGTTCGACGCGATGAACCAGCGTCGAACCCAAGCGGTCCACAAATCTGTGGACCAAAATCGGATCAAAATGAGGACCAAGAAACGATTTTCAGGCGCATAAGTGTTTGAAAACATTGGATAAAAAATATGGATTGTGGCACGTCACTCGCGCCATTTCTTTCAGGGTGACACCTGATGCCTCCCTTGAAATCATTGAAAATACTGGAGAAACCTTAGGGACTCCAAATCATTTCGCCGGTCGTGCACTACAATTTGCACCACAAAATGCAAACTTTTTGCACTACAAACGGCGATGAAGCATTTCTCACTTGGATCAAAATTCCTAAAGGATCGGAGCGGTTGGTGGCACTATGTCCGGCGTGTCCCGACCCGCTTCAAAGATCTCGACAAACGCGGCCTGATCCAGGTCGCCCTGCATACCCAATCCCTCGAAATCGCCATGATGCGCCGCAATGGCCTGGCCGAAGCGGACGATGCGTTGTGGAGCAGTCTCGCGCTTCAGGCGGAGGGCACCGAACGTGCCCGCAGCCGCGCTGCCAGTGAGCGTCACCGCGCTGCCGTCGCTCGCGCGATGGCAGAGGGATTTGTCTATCGCCCCGTCGAGGAGGTCGCCGCCCTGCCTGATATCGAGGAGATCATAGACAGGCTGCGAAAAGTTGATCGCGGCGCTCAGCCGACTGAAGCAAGAACCGAAGCACTTCTTGGCGGCGCGCCCGAATTAAAAGATCGCACGACCGTGTCGGAAGCCTTCGAGCTCTATGTCTCGAAGATCGCGTTCGACGACCAGTACAACAAGTCGGCCGCGCAGCGGAAAGCTTGGGAAAAGCGCAAGCAGGTCTCGATCGACTATTTCATTGAACGGGAAGGTGACATACCCCTGCTGGACATTACGAGAGATGTCGCAACGCGCTACAGGGACTGGTGGCAGTCACGCATGCTGCCGCAAAAGGATGGTTCAAAGCCATATACACCGAATACGGTCAACCGCCACATCGGTAATATGCGCTCGCTCTACCTTCGGTACTTCAAGTATCGTGGTGAGACCAATGTCGAAGATCCATTCCGGGGCTTTTTCTTCGCCGGCAAGTCCAAAGTGAAGCGCGCGTCCTTCAGTGATGAATGGGTGCGGGAGAAAATTCTCGCACCAGGCATGTTCGACGAGCTTCGCCTGGAGCTACGTGTCATCATCTACCTGCTGGCCGAGACCGGCGCCCGCCTCAGCGAAATCGTCAATCTGAGGCCGGGCGATATCCGGCTGGATCACGAAGTGCCCCACATCATCATCCGGCCAGAACAGAACCGGGAACTCAAGACGAGCGATTCAGAACGAGAAATCCCCCTGGTCGGTGTCGCGCTCCCGGCAATGAAACTCTGCCCCGACGGGTTCGAGCATTACTACGACCGCAATACGCTCGTCTCGGCCAATCTTATGAAAGCCTTCAAACAGCGGGAGCTCCTACCGACCAAGGATCATGTTATCTACTCACTGCGCCACTCGTTCGAAGACCGTATGCTGGAAGGCAATCTCGATTACGGTCTCCGCTGCGCGCTCATGGGGCACAAGAATAACCGGCCCGAATACGGGCAGGGAGGGTCGCTTGCGTTTCGCCGCGAGCAACTTCTCCGGATAGCCCACCCATTCAGCGATCATTTGTTTGACTAGCCGAGTTTGCACACTACTCTCAGTGTTCCGAGTCTCGCTTTTGCCCACTTTGGCACCCGCATGACGATCATTGCGTGAGAGTCCTCTGGCCCGTTCTGGCTTTCGAGACTGGTGATTGATCTGTGATCAGTCGGTTCAGGCGGGCATTGAGGCGTGCTTCGCGGCTGGCGCGGCGTTCCAGTTCCGCTTCCAATCGCTCAAAGATCGGCCAGTATCGAAAACCAAACAGGTCCACTACGCGTGCAGCGATATCGAGGGCATCCTCGATATCGCCGATGGTGACGGGCTTCGTTCGACCCATTGGGGTCTAGTTCAATTTCTGCCGGTTCCAGACCAGCACGCCGCTGCCATCGTCTTCCTTCTCGAAGAAGGCGGCCCGCAGCGGTTTCTCGAACCCCGGATCATCGAGTTTGACCGCAAGATAAGGCGTCTCGCCATCCTTGCTCTCCTCGCGCCAGGCCGCGCCGAGTTCTGCGCCGCCTGCGAAGATCCGGTAGTCCGGACCGGCCTCTGCCTTGTCGGTCACCGGGACCATCTGGGCCTTCACATTGATCGTCATGGTCCGGATCGTTCCGGTCCATTTGCCATCCTTCTGGCGGAATGTGCCAATCGTCGCCATCACGTATCTCCTTTGCTGGCTCTGGCATGAAGGGCCTTGCGGGCCCGCTTGAACCCGGCATCCGAGCTGAGGAACATCTCCAGCATGGCAGGCACCAGGGTTTCGGGTTTCTCGTGCGCGCCATAGGTTTCGGCATAGATCGCGGCATAATCGGCGAGTGCGCAAGCGCGGTCTGGATCGACGGACACGTTGAGCTTTACAGGCGTCCTGTCCAGGAGTTGTCCTATCCGAAGACTCATGGCCGGCCTCCTTCGGAATAGGGCCGCAGCACCAGATCACGCGTCACGATCACCCGAACGGGCCAGCCGGGCCGGATACGGATCGTCGGCTGAATACCAAGGTTTCGGTCTACGACGCGCTGACCTGCTTCAGAGACGCTGTCCCCGAACCCGCGCCAGATCGCCCGCTCGAGATCATCGTCATCGGAACCGAGTTCCGACCCGATGCCGAGCAGGGTCGCCAGTCCTGCGGCAGCAAACACGCGGTCCCAGTGATGGTCGGTCCGGTCAGACACGCCCGCATAGCCCTGCGCATCTGCCGCCGGTTCGGAAATCTGCAGCGAGCTGCCATCTGGCAGGAGGATCCGGTCCCAGACCAGCAGCGCGCGTTCCTGACCGAACGAGACGTCTGACTGGTAGCGCCCGATCAGGCGCGCCCCCTGGGGGATCAGCAGATGCGCACCGCCCACCGTGTCATAGACCGGCTGGGTTACCTGCGCGATGACATTGCCGGGCAGGTCAGAATTGAGGCCCGTGACGAGTGAAGCCGGGATCAGTGTACCTGCCATCACCTGATAGGGTGAGACCGGGGTCTCGACATCATGCGGGTTGTAGATGTCGCCATCCCGCTTCTCCGCCGCGAACGCGATCTTCTCGGCCTGAAGATTCTGGTCCGGCGAGCCTGCTAAACCCGGCGCCCCCGCGCCCTGGGCAGCCAGTGCCAGCAGTTCCGAGCCGAGAGAGTTCGGGAGGCCGCCCGGTGCAGACACCGACCCAGCAATTGACTGCCGGTTACCGACATCGAAGAAGACACCCGCCTTGCCAGCTGCATCTGCGAGTTTGGCATCCGCCAGCCTCTGCGCGCGGATGGCCTCATCCTCGGCCGAGGGCCGGAAATCATCAGACGGCGCCACATTCCAGTCGGGCTCAAGGCCCCATTCTTCCTCTTCCGACACCATGGTTCCGCCAAGATCACCCGCCATGGGCGCCCCGAGTTTCGGCGTGTCGCCAGCCGGTTGCCAATTGAGATAGGAGTTTGGCAGGTCCGCCAGACCGTCCGGCGCGCGCTTGGTCGCCGTATTGTAGAGTTCCTGCCTGTCTGCCGGATCGACAGCCTTGGGTGGATCGAGCGCGATGGAGGCGGCGGCGAACAGGCTCAGCACGCCAAGACAGGCGCCCGCCATCAGGACCTTGCGGTTGATCCGCGTGACAGGCCGGGGCCTGGCACGGAGCTTCAACTCGTCCGTCTGTTTCGGAAAGGGGGCCGGCTCGTTCATCCCTCGCCCCCGAACAGGCTGGCGAGGCCGGAGCGTCGCACCCTTTTGCGGATCCGGACAATGGTCTGATCCTTCTCGCCGATCCGGAGTTCGGCGGCCCGGAAGAGATGATCGACGATGTAGTAAGTGCCGCGCAGGCGATAATTGACGAGCTCGGCATCGCCGGATGAGCCAAGTACAAATAGCGGCGGCGCCTCCATGGTCGCGAGACCCGCCGGCATCTGGATGAAGACCTGCCGTCCATCATCGAACACACGGACGGGCCGCCAGGCCGCCGTGTCGCCTTCGATGACATAATCGAAATCGAGCCGGTCCACAGCCACCCCAGGAGCGATGAGGGCATCTTCGCGACGGGAGGCCACCTTGTTGCGCAAGATGAGTTCGGCGAGCTCATCAGCCGGATAGCGCCAGGACAATGCGGCCATATAGGCTGCTTCCACGCTTTCCAGTTCGAGGTGATAGGTCCGCCGGTCGGTCGCGATCATGAGATTGGTCGAAAGGCCCGCCGCGACCGGTTTGACGAGCACATGCGCCCGCGCTGTGTCGCCAGAGCCAGATGACGTGTCGCCGACTATCCAGCGGACCGTATCCCCGGCCGACACTGAGACCAGAATCTCGCCGGGTTGCAGCGCAATGTCGGAGACCTGACCCGGCGCGGCATAGAGCCGGTAGAGGGCGCCTTCTGTATAGGGATAGATTTGGATCGCGTTCACATAGCCATCGATGGAGGGTTCGATCCGGGCTTCCGTGGCGCCCTGCTGGATCGTCTCGGTCGGCGTGACGGAGACAGGTGTCACCGTGCGCGTGCCGTCCTTGATGGGTTTCATCTGACCGGGAAGCGGCAGCATGATCGGTGTCTCGACAATCTCGACCGCGCGCTCCGGTGTCTCCTCAACAAATGCGGCTTCAACAAAGGCCGTCTCCTCGATCATGGGCTGCGGCGGAACGCTGGCGCAGGCCGTGGTAAAGGCGAGCACAGAGACAAGGCTTATTGCACGGATCATGGGTCATCTCCTGTGACAAGGTCTTCGCCCCAATTGAGGCTGTGGATGTAGAGACCGAGCGGATTGGCGCGGAGCGTTTCGGCATCGCGCGGGCTTGAATGGACCAGCGTGAAGAGGCCGGTGAAGCGTTTGACGCCGGTGAGCGCGCCGTTTTCATAGGTCTTCTCCAGCCAGCGGGCCTGGAAGGATTCTTCGGACACCCGCACGACACTGACCACATCGACACTGCGCGAGCGCCGACCGAGTTCGGCGAAGGGATCATTGTCTCGGGCATATTCGCTGAGCGTGATCGCGGCCTTGTCGGTGACATAATCATAGGCGGCGAGCCAGTTCTGCCGGACAATCACCGGATCGATCGACAGGCTCCGGACATTGGAGATGAAATTTGCGAGATGATGCGCGATCTGGGCATCGGTCGGCTCATAGGCCGCCTGCGCCGGTCCGACCGCTCTCACCGCGCCGGTCTCATCGACTTCCACGACATAAGGTGTGACGGTTGCGTGCAGGCTCCGCCAGACAAGGGCAGCCGACGTGGCCGTCATCAGGCCAAGCAATCCGAGCGCCATGAGCCGCCAGTTCCGGGCCTGCACGCGCGCCGCGCCGATCCGGTCGTCCCAGATTTGGCCCGCTTTCTGGTAGGGCGTTTCGAGAAAGGGGCTCTGGCCGTAATGGGGAGCGGAACGCCGAAAGCTCACAGGGTCACTCCTCTTCACGCTTGAGGTTCGGATTGTCGCCTGTCATGCCGCGATCCCCCTCCTTCAGGGCATGAACCGTGATTGCGCTGGCATGCTGCACGCGTTGGTCTGTGCGAAGGCGCCGCGCCCAGGCCGGGCGGTCAGACCCGGTGGGGTTTGCTTCAGCCCCGTGCGCCATCGTCCCGCCAGTTGCCGCAAAGGCGGTTTCACTGCCACGCCGCCAGGCCCTGCCGACAGAGGCAAATGGCCGCCCAGCCCTCCGTCGGAGCGTATCGCTGCCTGCCTGCGCGACAGCGGCCATACCGGCAGCGGCACCGCGCCAGCCATCCCGGCCAGACCCCATGCGGCCAAGGTCATAGGACGTGCGGGCCCCGCCAGAGAGCGAAGCGCCTGCCTTCACAGCGCTGGAGACCCCGCCAAGCGCCGTCCGTCCCGCCACAGCCGTGCCGGTCGTGGCGAGCACGGCGCCCGCGCCAATGGCCACCGTGGCGCCGACCATGGAGCCCGCACCAAGCTGTGGGGCTCCCGTGACGAGACCGGAGGCAATACCCGGCGCAAAGATGCCCAGCCAGAGAAAGACGATGGAGGCGAGGACTGTGCCCATGACTTCGGCAAGCGTCACATCTCCCGGTCCGCCAAAGGCATCGGTGAGCGAGGTAAACAGGGTCGACCCGATTCCGATCACGATGGCGAGCACCATCAGTTTGATACCGGACGTGATGACATGACCGAGGACGCGTTCGGCCAGGAAGGCGGTCCTGTTCCAGAGCGCGAAGGGGACGAGGATGAATCCGGCAAGTGTGGTGAGCTTGAATTCGAGGATCGTGACAAAGAGCTGAACCGCCAGGACGAAGAAGGCAATCAGGATCACCAGCCAGGCCAGCAGCATGACTGAGATCGGGACCAGATTGTGAAAGAAACTGATCGGTCCCAGTATGTCGCCAATGTCTGCAAGCAGCGGAAACGCGGCCTCGAACCCGACACCTGCAATATAGCCAGGCCGCATCAGATCTCCTGCTGTCAGGGTCGAAGAGCCCGCCTTGACACCCAGCTCGGCAAAGCTCGCAAACAGGATATTTGCGAGGATTGAGAAATTGCCGAGGATGAAGGCGAAGAAGCCGACATAGAGGACTTTCTTCAGGAGCCCCGCGATCACATCGGCAGTCTGTGACAGTGCCCAGAACAGCCCGGCCAGCGTGATGTCGATCACGATCAGCGTGGTCGTCAGATAGGCAACATCGCCCGCCAGCAGGCCGAAGCCTGAATCGATATAGGCCATGAAGGTTTCGAGGAACCGGTCGATCACGTCCATCTCTTCCATGGCGGTCTAGTCTCCGAGAAAGCTTTGCAAGCGTGCCCGGCCGCGTGCAGCCTCTTCGAGCTCACGCGCCCGGTCGAGCGCCTCGGCGCGGTAATGGGCGGCCAGCAGGGCTTCCATCTGCATGAGCTGCTGGGCCGACAGGGCCTTGATCTGGTTGCCGGCCTGCAGGGCCTGGAGATTGCCGACTGCGGTCTGGCTCTCCTCGACGAGGCCGGTCAGCGCGTCGGCGTCCTGCTCAGTGTCGCGAACTGTCTCGGCCACCATGAGAAGCGTGTGCTTGTGCGCGAGGCGCGATTGCTGCCAGCGTGCTCGCGCATCCTCTACCAGGACCACATTCGCGGGTGGCGTCTCACCATAGGTTTCGGGATAGAGATCCTCATAGTCGCGTTCGACCGCCTCGACGCCATACCCGATGCCATCGGCGTCGCGCATCAATTCCTCGATCCGGCGGATACGGTCGGCAATGATCCCACGCGCGACTTCGACCGGGAGCGTTTCGAGATCCCGCGCCATTTTCTCGATCATGTCGATTTCGTGGGTGAGCTGACGGACCTGATTGTCGATCTGCTGCAGGGCGCGCGCCGCCTGGAGGATATTTTCGGCATGGTTTGACGGGTCATAGACGATCCCGCCGCCGAAGAGCTGGGCAGAAGCCGGCGGGGCCATCAGGCCAGAGAGTAGAATGGCAGCAAGCGCGACAGAGGTGAGACGGGCTTTCATGGGGGGGCTCCTATTCGGCGGCGATTTCGGACAGTGAGGAGGTGGCAGTGCGCGGCCGTTCGGCGAGCAGGTCGGCCGCCCAGCCAAGCTGTTTCCGCTCCAGCCAGCTGCGGGCGAAGCCCGCTTCGGGCGCGGCGTCGAGACATGCATCCATCTGTTTCTGGTCGCCAGGCGATGCGGCCCCGCAAAAGGCGAGCGCGATCTCGCCAAGGTCCAGATCGAAGAGGCGACAGCCTAGCGGCGAGGTGTAATAGTAATCCCGCTTTGGACTGGCTCTGGCGAGGATTTCGATCTGACGCGCATTGAGCCCGAACCGGCGATAGATCGCATTTGTGTTTGGTTCGAGCGCCCGTTCATTCGGCAGGAAGATTCGCGTCGGACAGGATTCGATCAGCGTCGGGGCAATCGACGCGCCCTCAATGTCGGCGAGCGATTGGGTCGCGAACACGACCGCCACATTCTTCTTGCGCAGCGTCTTCAGCCAGTCACGCAACCGCGCGGCAAAGACCGTATGATCAAGGAACAGCCAGGCCTCGTCGATGAGGAGCAGGGTTGGCCGGCCATCGAACCGGTCTTCCAGCCGATGGAAGAGATAGGTGATGACCGGCGCAACCGCGGACGGCGTCTGCATCAAGTCTTCCAGTTCGAAACAGGCCACCGCGGAGAGGTCGAGGGCGTCGGCATCGCTGTCGAGCAGGTGGCCGTAAGGCCCTTCCAGCGTATAGGGCTGGAGTGCGGCCTTCAGCACATCCGATTGCAGGATGAGGCTGATGCCGGTCAAGGTGCGCTCGGCGGCAGGGGCCGAAGCGAGCGACTTCACCGCCGCCCACAGGCCGGACTTGAGGTCCGGTGTGACGGTCACGCCTTCCGATTCGATCAGGCCGAGCAACCAGTCCGCCGCAAAGCTAGCGCCCTGGTCCGTGTCGATCTCCTTGAGCGGCTGGAGCGCAGGGCGTTCATCGCCTGCGAGCGGCACCCATGTACCCTCCATGGCAAGCGTTACCGCGCGCGCCGACCGTCCCTTGTCAAACAGGAAGACCTGCGCGTTTTCATACCGCTGCCATTGCGCGGCGAGCAATGACAGCAAGACCGACTTGCCGGATCCTGTCGGCCCAATGATGAGCGTATGGCCGACATCGCCGACATGCAGGTTGATCCGGAAGGGAGTCGTGCCTTCGGTTTGCGCCTCGATCAGCGCGCGATCGGCGAGATGGTCATTGCGAGCCTCCCCCGCCCAGACCGAGGAGATGGGGACAAGATGGGCAAGGTTCAGTGTGTGCAGGACCGGCTGGCGGACATTGGCATAGACATGCCCCGGCAGGGAGCCGAGCCAGGCCTCGACCGCGTTCAGCGTCTCGCGGATCGTCGTGAACCCGCGCCCGGTGATCACGCGCTCAACCGCGCGGCTGCGCGCCTCCACCTCTTCCCGGCTCGCCCCCATCAGTGTCAGCGTGGTCGTGACATAGCCATAGGAGACAAGGTCCGAGCCAAGCGCCTGCAAGGCCGCATCGGCATCGGCCGCCTTGTTGTCGGCGTCCGTGTCGAGAAGCGCGGCCTGCTCGTTGAACAGCGTTTCGCGCAGGACCGCGCCGACCGATTTCCGTTTGGCAAACCAGTGCCGGCGTTTCTTCGCAATCAGCTTCTCGGCCTCGGCCTTGTCCATCGCGATATAGCGCGTGGTCCAGCGATAGGAGAAACCAAGCCGGTTCAACTCATCCAGCATGCCCGGCAGGGTCGAAGCCGGAAAGCCAAGCAAGGTCAGCGTCGCAAGATGCGCTTCGCCTATCCGGGGTTCCAGCCCGCCGGCAAACCGCTCATCGGCCAGCACCGCATCGAGGAAGACCGGCAGCTCCGGGACAGACACGGTGTGCCGTTTCGAAGAGATGCAGGCATGGAGGTAGGTGAGCGTTTCTTCATCCGTAAGCGGAGAGAGCTCCTCGAGGGCGACCGAGAGCAGGTCGAACGTCTGGGCGGCGCGTGTCTGGAAATGTTGGAGCCGCTGACGCCAGTCCGTGCCGTCATGCTTTTCGGGCCGCTCGATCAGCGCCCGCTCGGCCCGTCCGGTTGCATCCAGGGGTGGCAGCCACAGCAGGGTGAGATAATAGAAGCTCTCGAAGCGCGCGCCTGACTCCTCGTGCCCCGCGCGCCGCTCCTGCTCGATCAGCCAGGCAGCCCCGCACCTGAAGGAACTCGCTTCAAGCGCGGCCGCCTCTGACCGGACGGCTTCGAAGAACAGAGCCCAGCCTGACCCGAACCTGCGGAGTGCGTTGTTGACCCGAGCGGTCACCGCAACGAGTTCCGACTCCGTCGAGCTCTCGAGGTCGGGGCCGCGATAGCGGAAACTCGTCTGGAAGGCCCCATCCTTGTTGAGGATGACCCCGGGCGCGACGAGGCATGCCCATGGCAGGAAGTCAGACAGGTGCGCTGGCTTTGCCGCATATTCCCTCAGGTTCAACATGACAGATGTTCCCTATGGCGGACCGACCGGATCGCGACGGCCAGAAAATCGGGATCGGACCGGGCCATCAGGACCGCGAGCGAATGCCCTGCCATCCAGACAATCAGTCCGGGAATCCAGAGCCGGAAGCCGAGGGCCAGCGCGGCCGCAATCGTCCCGATGGCTATGGCAGCGGCGCGGGGCGCACCGGCCATCAGGATGGGTTCGGCGAGCGATCGGTGGAGGGGAATCTCGTAGCCTTGGCAATCGCTAACGCTCATTGCGTTCCTCCTTCGAAACGCTCCACTGGAGCGTTTCGTCTGCCGGGGTCAGACCAGTCGTCACCATCAGAGCACCGCGCCGCCGCCAAAGGAGAAGAAGGTCAGGAAGAAGCTTGTTGCGGCAAAGGCGATCGACAGGCCGAACACGATCTGGATCAGCTTGCGGAATCCGCCGGAAGTCTCCCCGAAAGCAAGGGTCAGGCCGGTCAGCGTGATGATGATCACGGCCACGATCCGGGCAACCGGACCTTCGATGGATTGCAGGATCTGGTCAAGCGGGCCTTCCCAGGGCATGCCCGTGCCGGCGGCATGGGCAGGGAGCGAGAACAGGATTACTGAGGCCAGCATTGCCCCGGCCTGAAGACTGCGATGGATCGCCTTGATCTGGTCGTAAAACATTCCGTGGTCTCCCTAATTGACGATGTTGAGAAAGGGGGCGGCGAGCGGCTCGGTCCGGTATTCGATGCCTTCCAGGCCGGTCAGGCGGAGGGCCTGTTCGACCCGCCGTGCCCCGCTGGCACGCGACAGGAATATGATCACATCGACCGCCTCGGCGATCAGGGCATGCGGCCGGGCGGGTGTTGCTTCCTCAACCAGCTGTTCAAGCCGGGTGAGCGCGCCAGGGGCAGAGTTCGCATGCAGCGTGGTGATCCCGCCCGGATGGCCGGTATTCCAGGCCTTGAGGAGATCGAGCGCCTCGCCGCCGCGGACTTCACCGACAATGATCCGGTCTGGTCTGAGCCGCAGGGTCGAGCGAACCAGGTCGCGCAATGTGATCCCTGACCGGTGGGTACGCAACTGGGTTACATCCTCGGCTGAACAGCGCAGTTCGCGCGTGTCTTCCAGGATGACGATCCGGTCGTCCGCGAGAGACGGTTCCGACAGGAGTGCATTGGCAAAGGTCGTCTTGCCACTTGAGGTCCCGCCCGCAATGACAATATTGAGCCGGTCCGCCAGCGCCGCACGCAGGGCCATACAGAGGGCCGGGGTCAGCGCGCCCGTTTCGACATAGGTGTCGAGACCGATCGGCTGGTGCGCCGGCTTGCGGATTGCAAAGCAGGGCGCCTTGGCTACAGGGGGCAGGATGCCCTCGAACCGCTCGCCGGAGCCGGGCAACTCGGCCGAGACAATCGGGGAGGCCTGGTCGCAGATCTCTCCGACAGAGGAGGCCACCAGCCGGATAATCCGTTCACGGTCGTCATGTCCCAGGCTTTCGGACACCCGCCGAAGACCCGAGCCTGCCGCCTCGATCCAGACCGACCCGTCGGGATTGGCGAGAATCTCGATCGTGTCATCTGCGACGAGCGCAGCTCCCACCGGGCCCTTGAACGCAGAGCGCAGCATCGCAGTGAGCCGTGTCTCGGTTTGGCTGGGCTGGGGCAGGGCTGACATGGCAGGGGCAGGTCCTCATCCGTGATGAGACCAGAATCACCTTGCGCAGGACCTCTGCATAGTTGGGGCCCGGGGACAGTCAGGGCGCTCCAGGGACACAGGGGAAAGGTGCGGGAGTATCAGGGGGCACCGGCCTCCAAGGGGAGCGATGCGGGGGGCGGGCTGCCCCACTTCGGAGCAGATCAGTCGATCCCTGTCAGAAGACGAGGTGAGCGATCAGTCATAGGTCCGCTCGCCCCACAAATCGTCCGGACACTCCAGGTTCCATATCCCGGCCCGGGCCGCGCGGGCATCGGCCTCTTCCTTGGCGTAGCGGCCCTGGCTGTATTGCGGCCAGTCCCGGCCCCAGCCTTCCTGTACCATGTGATCACCGAGATCGATGCCGCCCACCGAGCAGGTCGCAACCAGGCGATTCCAGCGGTCCGTATCCGTCACAGTGCAGGTGACAGTCCGCTTCCCCATGAAATCCGACAGCGCAAGAGCCGCCTTCTGGTAGACATTCACCGATCCGCAACGTGCGCCGCGTTCCGGTGTGTCATAGCCAGACAGGCGAATGCGCTGGCCACGTATTTCAATCGTGTCGCCATCCACGACAGACGCGACACCGGCAATCGTGTCGGTACCGGTATGAGGTCTGTCAGTCTCGCTCTGCGCGGAACAGGCTGAAAGGAGGGCCGCCAGAAAGACCGAGATCAGAACGCCAGATCGATTCGTCATGATGCCAGACTAGACGCGTTGTTGCCTTCGGCAAGCCCGTTGTCTGGCACATGGACAGGGGGGCGGTGTCCATTTCGGGCTTTGTATTCCCCCTGGGCGCGTGCCAACATGACGGCCGCGATGGAGGCAGGGATATGGGCGGATGGGACAGTGACAAAAGCGGCGATTATGTGCCTTCACCGCCTCCGATCTGGCTCTGGGTGATCATCTGCCTGATCTGTGCGGGGCTGTTTGCGCTCGCGATCATGGGCTGAGGCTAGTCGGGAAGGGAGTCCAGAAAGGATCCCAGATCGAGAATGATGTCAGCCGCAAGGCATTCTATTCGCCTGCGCAAGGGGAGCGCTCCATTCTCCATCTGTTTCGGGCTGAGCCGGAACTTCACAATGACTTCGCTGAGTGAGGCCAGGTGCACAATCGACACGGTTGCATCCCGATCCTCAAGGTCGACCAGAATTTGATCGACCTGCCAGAGACGTTTTCTCATGCTTCCCCTCCAATGGTGACATCAGGGGACTCTTCGGCGCGTCGCTTAAGACCGATTTTCGATCCTGGGTTTCACGACCAGATATGCGAATTCGACCGATCGGCGACCCGCGCGGTCAGGACTTCCAGCTCCTGCCTGGCCCGGCTGGCATCCGCCTCTGTCTCGAACGGGCTGGGCCCCGGCCGTTGGCGGAGCCATTCGAAGATGAACTCGATCAGCAGATCCGTCTGGAACGCCACGCCCATCTCCAGCCGTTCGACCTGGTCGTCCACACGGTTCAGTCGGCCAAGGATTGCCGCATCCGGCCGGTCTTCCGGGGGCGTAAAATACAGGGTCAGCGCGTCATCTACCAGCGCGCCCATATGCACCCCATGATCGCCGGAGATCCGGCGCAACTTGCGCAGATTGGGCTCGGAGACCCGGACATGCAGGCGGGGATTGCCGGGCATGGTCAGAGCTCCCGCCCGCCACGGTCCTGGAGCCGGGCATAGTATCTGGCGATCTGGTCCTGGACGCTGCCCGGGTCCCTCTGGATCGGTTCCGAGTCTTCCCCTTCCTTCAGGCGTTCTTGATCCCCGGTCAGGTCAGGATCGAGCCTGCGGGCGAGGCCGCGGGAATCCATGGCTGCGAGGGAGGGTCTGGGGACAGGCAGGCCGGCAAGGCCAGGGCCGGGTTCGCAGGCCGCCGGACGCTCCAAGCCGCCCACCCGGTCGATGAAATTCTGGTCCTCGAAATAGCGCAGTTTCCGGGCCTTGATCGGGGGATGACTTGCCAGGAAGATCAGGGCGTCCTCTGCCGGCATTTGCATGATCTCACCGGGCGTCATCAGGGGACGCTGGGTTTCCTGCTGGGAGACCATGACATGGCTGAGCCAGGGCGCGAGCCGGTGACCGGTATAGTTCTTCTGGTTGCGCTGCTCGGTCATTGTGCCGAGCATGTCGGAGACCCGCTTGGCCGTGCGTTCGTCATTGGTCGCGAACGCAATCCGGATATGGCAATTGTCGAGAATGGAATGATTCTGGCCATAGGCTTTCTCGACCTGGTTGAGGGATTGGGCAATCAGGAAGGCCCGCACCCCATAGGCCGCCATGAAGGCCAGAGAGGTCTCGAAGAAATCGAGGCGTCCGAGGGCCGGGAATTCATCCAGCATGAGCAGGGTCTGACGCCGGTCCTGTCCCTCTGGAAGTTCTTCGCACAATCGCCGGGGAATCTGGTTCAGGATCAGCCGGATCAGCGGCTTGGTCCGGGACAGGTCAGACGGCGGAACAACCAGGTACAAGGATGCAGGCCGCTCTCCCAGAAACAGATCCGCGATTTGCCAGTCTGACCCGGAGGTCGCGCGCTGCACTACCGGATCGCGATAAAGACCCAAGAAGGAAATTGCCGTCGACACGACGGACGATTTTTCATTCTCAGACTTGTTCAACAGCTCCCGCGCTGCCTCGGCGACCACGGGGTGGGTCAGCGGCCGGTCCCGTGATCCCAGATGGTTCGCCTCCAGCATCCGCTCCAGCGTCTCATCGATCGGCCGCGCCGGGTCAGACAACAGCGTGGCAACCCCCGCGAGCGACTTGTCGTCTTCAGCATAAAGGACGTGCAGGATGGCGCCCACGAGCAGCGAATGCGCTGTCTTGTCCCAATGATTGCGCCGCTCGAGTGAGCCTTCCGGGTCGACCAGGATATCCGCCACATTCTGCGCATCACGGACTTCCTGCGCCCCGAGCCGGATCTCCAGCAGGGGATTGAACCGCGAACTGGCCAGATCGGTCGGATCAAACCGGATGCAGCGTGAAAAGCCGGACCGCCATTTCGAGGTCAGCGCCCAGTTCTCCCCCTTGATGTCATGAATGATCGCAGTGCCGGTCCAGCTGAGCAGGGTGGGGATCACCAGACCCACACCCTTGCCGGACCGGGTCGGCGCAAACGCCATGACATGCTCTGCGCCCGCATGGCGGAGATAGCGCCCCCTGAACCGTCCCAGCACAATGCCTGACTTGCCAAACAGGCCCGCTTTGCGCACATCCCGCGCAGAGGCCCATCGCGCCGATCCGTAGGTCGTCGCATGTTTCTCACGGCGCGCGCGCCACAGGGAGGCAAGGATCGCCATCCCAATTCCCGCAATCCCGCCAAGAGAGGCAATCAGGCCTGCCCGGGCAAACACGTCCGGCGCATAGGCGTCATAGGCATACCACCACTGGAACAGACGCCAGGGCTTGTAGACAGGCTGCCGATACACTTCGAACCAGGGCGCCCCCAGTCGTGGCTGGTAATCCAGAACGCCTGCCACCCATTGCGTCGCGCCCCATACCGAGCAGGCAATCAACACCAGCGTCAGGAGGAATTGGCCGAGGAGGAACTTAGTGGGCGTAATGGCAGGCACCTCAATTGGATTTCCTATCAATCATGCCGGTCAGTCTTGGAAAAGCGATGGATATCTAGGGAATTATGAGGACTGGTATATCCATTTCCGCTACTCGCCTGATAGATACCGATTGCTGACAAAGGGGTAAATCAGTGATCTGATTTCAGCGAGACTTCGTCATAGGTCCGCCTGTGATCCAGTGGAGAATTCCAGGGGTCGCCGAATGAGGTATGTTTCTTGATGAGCCATTTAATACCCATCGACTTTCTAAGCGCTTGCGCCCGCAGACCTGTAGTCTGTCGCAAACCTTGATCTGATGACTGGCGAGGCATATCCGCCATGCCGAAGGGAGTGCGAAAAACGCTTCTGCCCATGGTTCGATTGTAGGTTTCGCCGTCTGAGCGTTTCGAAAGTGGAGAGCCTTTCTTATCGCTCTGATCGGGTTCGCCGGCGATTTTTCTGAGTCTTGATCCTTTTGGAGTATCAATTCCGGCAAGAGGGAATATGGCGGCCCATCAATTACACGACAAAAAACCTAATGGCGTAAGTGGCAGTTGTAACATGCAGCACCTCCAAGTTCGTGAATACGATCTTCATCCTGTGAAATAGCCATACAAGATCGGTTGACGCTTCAGCTGCGCGAATATACTAAAACTTATAACGTTAGATAAAAGATAAAAGTTATTCGGCGTTCTCTAGGGAGGAGACATTGAGTTTGATGAAACAAGAAAGAATAGGTGTGCCGTCAGTCCAGCAGTCACCAAAGTGGCTACTGGCGGGAGTTGCTGCGTGCGCAATGCTTGGTCCGGTCGCTGTCGCTCAGGAAGTCGATGAGACGGTAGTGTCCATGGATGCCCCTGAAGCAGCGGGCGAGTCGGAAGCTGCTCGGGCCGAGCGGGAGCGTCGTCTCGGCATTGTGACAGTGTCTGCGCGTCGCCGGGATGAGAGCCTGCGGGATGCGCCTGTGGCCATTACGGCATTTTCTGGTGAGGCGATGGAAGATTACGCCATCACGAATGTGACGGATCTCTCCACGCAGGTCCCCTCGATGGTTGTGGGTCGCGCATCCTCCGGATCGTCTGCAAGCATCTTCCTACGCGGGGTCGGATCCACTTCGTTGAGTGCAGGCTTTGACCAGTCCGTGTCTTTCAATCTTGATGGCCTGCCAATGAGCCGTGGCCGGGAGATCCTGTTCAGCCAGTACGATGTGGCGCGCGTCGAAGTGCTGAAAGGGCCGCAGGCGCTGTTCTATGGGAAGAACACAACGGGAGGACTGGTCAGCGTCGTGACCCGTGGTCCTGGCGATGAATTCGAGGCTGGTGGAAAAGTCGGTTATGGCTTTGAAGGTGAGGAAGTGTATACGGAAGGCTATGTCTCCGGTCCGATCAGCGATACGCTCGGCGCCCGCCTCGCGCTCCGTTACCGCGATGCAGAAGGTGCTTTCGAGAATTCGGCAGCGTCCACCTATCTTTCGCCGCTCGGTTATGAGCGGCACAGCCAGGGCGCGCGTGGGGGCGGCGAGAGCCTTAGCGGTCGACTCACCGTTGATTTCAAACCGACCGACTATCTGGATTTTGAACTCAAGCTGGGATCAACCAGCAACGAAGACGGCGGTGCGACCGACTATCTCGAACGTCGTTGCGGTGGTGGAAGAACGGTTCCTGCAACCGCAAACGGTATTCCTCCAAGCCCCAATGCGGACTGCAAGATCAATGGGGTTACGGACGTCTCGTCCTTGCCACGGGAAGTTGCCGCAACATGGCGATATGCGCGTGATGGTCAGACTTATTCAGATTTGTCGAGCAGCTTTGCAATCCTCACATCCGAGTTCAATGCCGACCTCATCGATGTGACGTCCATCACGACCTATTATGAATTCGAACAGACGGACCTCAACAATGTTTCCGGCGAAGCCTATCCGGCATCTTTCAGCCAGCTTGCTGATTTCGAACAGTTCTCCGAGGAGCTGAGGTTCCAGACGAATACAGGGACGCCATTCAATGCGATGTTCGGTGTCTTCTATTCGGACTCTGATTTTGTCTTTAACACAGACGCCTACATCTTTCCGGTTCCGCTCGATCCGCTCTCGGGAACATATGTAACCTTCCGGCGGGACAATGGATTCACGGGTCAAACCACATCGGCCTTCCTTGAAGGTACCTGGGACGTCGCGGAGCAGTGGGAGCTATCAGCCGGTGCTCGCTGGAGCCGCGAGGAACGGGAATCCTACCAGGAATCATTGCAGGCCCATTCGGCCTTTGGGGCAGCGTTCCCAGGTGGCCTTCGTCTGGACGATGATTTCTCGGACGAAAACGTCTCGCCGCAGGTCACGCTCAGATACCAGCCGACTTCCGACATCTCCCTGTATGGAGCCTACAAGGAAGGCTTCAAGTCGGGCGGTTTCAATATCTCGCAGACTCTGACGCCGGCGGCTTCTGTTGAAGCTGGCGAATTTGACAGCGAAAAAGCCAAAGGATTCGAGGCGGGTATCCGTTCCATTCTTCTCGATGGGCAGCTTAGTTTGAATGCGACTGTCTACGACTACACATACGAGGACCTGCAGGTTCAGAGATTTGATCCCATCACGGTCGGACAGGTGGTAGACAATGCGGGGGAACTGTCCACGACCGGTATCGAGTTTGATTTCAACTACCTGCCGCGTGCCGTCGAAGGTCTGGCGATCCGCGGCGCCTTCGCGTACAATGATGCAGAATACAGTGACTATGTGGGCCAGTGCTACGGTGGGCAGACGATTGCCGAGGGCTGTAGCCTTGTCGCAGTAGGCGGTGCGTTTACCAGCCAGGACTATAATGGGCGCACGCCGCCGAAGGCCCCTGAGACTGCCGGACGGATTGGAGGCTCTTATGAGTTTGCAATATTCGGCGACATGACTGCTGAGGTCTCGACCGATGTCAGCTACTCATCCGAGTATAATTTCACGGATACACTTCGTCCGGATGCTGTGCAGGATGCCTATACGAAGCTGGATGCAGCCGCGACGCTATTTAGTGCGAATGATCGCTGGAAGGTTTCCCTGATCGGGCGGAACCTGACAGAAGAACTGGTGGCCACCAGCGCCAATGATATTCCGTTTACAGGAGGCACTGGTACCGGGACCAATGCGGGCAGTGTCGCGGACCTGTCAGCGATCGTCCAAAATCCTCGCGAAGTTTATCTGGAGCTTTCGGTCAAGTTCTAGGCGGGGGGCGGCCGGCAGTTTCCTCCGATTGGCTGGCCGCCATTTTTCCTGGGGCTCTCATCAGAGAGCCCCAATTTTGTTTGGGGTGTCTGTATGAGTGTTTCCGGACCATTTGAATGCATTTCGGTGTCTTCCCGAAACGGCGTGCTCAGCGTTGTTTTGAATCGTCCTGAAGTGTTGAATGCGATGAACAGGGTAATGGTATATGAGCTGAGACATCTCTTTCAGGCGCTGTATTGGGAACGGGACGTGCGTGTCGTGCACCTGTCCGCCAAAGGACGTGCCTTCTGTGCCGGTCTGGACCTCAAGGAGTCGAATTTGAGCTCAGGCGGCACGAAGGATATGGAAGCCCTGTTGGATCGGCAGCGTATGATCGCCGAAATTTATGTCGCGATGCGCCGTTGCCCCCAACCGATTGTCTGTTCCATTCAGGGGGCGGCGAGCGGAGGCGGTTTTGCCTTGGCGCTGGCGTCAGACATTCGGGTGATGGCAGAAGATGCGCGTATGAATGCTGCGTTCATAAGGATTGGTCTCAGTGCCTGTGATATGGGGGTCTCCTATTTTCTTCCCCGAATGATCGGCACGTCCGTGGCGAGCGAGTACATGCTGACCGGGCGCTTCATCTCATCCGCCAGGGCTTTCGATCTGGGCCTGGCAAACCGAGTCGTTCCGGTCGGAGACCTGGATCGCGAAAGTCTCGATTTTGCAGCAGACATGCTGCGCGCGACGCCACTCGGACTCAGACTAACAAAGGACGCCTTGAATCATTCCATTGATGCCAGCGGTCTGGAAGCCATGATGGCCATTGAGGACAGGAATCAGATGCTGGCCCTCCAGGATGCTAATTTCAATGAAGGGGTCGCTGCGTTTCTTGAGAGACGTGAACCGGATTATTCGTAATGGATCGTAGCAACACTGCGTCCGATTTTGTACGCTACGTGGCGTCAGACGGCGTGAAGATTGTGGCGGATGTGATGGGTAATCCCGAATGTCCTACGATAATCCTTGCGCATGGAGGCGGGCAGACTCGGTTCTCCTGGTCCGGAGCAATGCGTCATTTGGCCGGTGCAGGATTCCGGGTGATCAATTACGACGCGAGGGGCCACGGTCAGAGCGACTGGTCGCCAGATGGCAAATACCCGATCGACCGCCGATGGGCGGACATGTCACTGATCGCCAATTCCGTGCGAGAACCATTGGCAATCGTGGGCGCTTCGATGGGGGGGATATCTGCGCTGCACGGCGTATCCATGGGATTCCGGCCGGATGCGTTGGTACTGGTTGACATTTCTCCCAATCCGGATCGAGCCGGAATGCAGCGCGTGCATGATTTCATGGCGAGTGGCCTGGAAGGATTTGCCACGCTGCAGGATGCTGCAGATGCCGTGGCGGCCTATAATCCCGGGCGCGCGCAGCCCGGGAAAGTGGATGGCCTCAGGAAGAATCTACGACAGAGAGATGATGGCAGGTGGTACTGGCATTGGGACCCTGGAATGGTGCGTCTGGACATTGAGCAGGAGCATCGTGCGGTTCTGGCAACCATGGAGGGGCTGCGGGCGGCTGCAGATCTGCCGGTCCTGCTGGTACGCGGGCTGCAGAGTGATGTTGTGACTGAAGATGCCCTGGCTGAGTTCAAAGTTCGATTTCCCAAGTTGGAAGCGGTCGAGATCAGCGGCGCCGGTCACATGGTGGCCGGCGACAAGAACGATGTCTTCAACGGCGCTGTCGTTGAATTTCTCTCCCGCAAGCTCATGCGCTAACCGGTTGGGGCATTTTGTGGGAAGCTGATTGTACCCGGATCGATTTCGACCCATGGCTGAGCACTTGAGCACCAGACATGCACTTTCGGATCGAGCCAGCTTGTGTCGTCCAGGGTTCCAGCTTTCACTATTGTGGTAGTGGGGGATGCTGGCGAGATAGAAAACAATGGTGATCCGCATTCGCCACAAAACTGGCGCTCCAGACTATTCCCGCTGTCGGTTGTATCGACGTAGGTCTTGGGCGTGCCTTTCACGGTCAGGACTTTGCTGGCGATAACTGTGACAATTGAAAAAGCAGAGCCGGCCTGCCGCTGGCAGTGCTTGCAGTGACAGACGGCAACGGCAAGGGGGTCGCCTTCAAAGGCATATCGAATGTTTCCGCAAAGGCATCTGCCGGACCGTGTCATTGTGGTATCTCCTGATTTTGTTTGACCAAGGCGCGAATAGCATCGCTGTGCTCTCCCAAATTCGGCGGCGGAGAGGACGTTCTCGCGGGGCATGCGCTGTACCGGACCGGACTGCGCATCTGGTAATAATAGCCTTCTGTCGGATGTTTCTCTTTCCTGAAGAAGTCCGTTTCCTTCAGGTGAGCATCATCCAGAATGTTCGATACATCCGTTACCGGCATGCAGGGGATCTGGGCGGCATTGAAGAGGTCTGTCCACTCGGCGCTCGTCTTGCGAGGGGTTAATTCAGCGGTGCGCTGATAGAGTTTGTCCTGATTGATGTAGAGATCTTTTGTCGTTTCAAGCCCCTGATCCGTCAGGAACTGGGAGTCTCCCAGTATCTCGAAAACGTTTCGCCACGCAGCTGGCGCATAAGGGACCATCGAGATATACCCATCTTTTGTGGGAAAGGGCTGTCGGTCAGGATCGATCTGGCGCGCGTAGCATGCGGCTCCATTCGGAGGGTCGAATGTGAGCCCACCTAAGTGTTCAAGCATCATGAATTGCGTGAACGATTCGAACATGGGCACTTCCACAAACTGGCTCTCGCCGGTTCGGAGCTTGTGAATATAAGCGGCAAGCGCCGCTTGTGCTCCACACAGACCCGCAACCTTGTCAGCAATGAGCGACGGAATGTATCGTGCCTTCCCGGACCCATCGACACGGCCCGCCAGAGTTGCAGCGCCACTGGCGGCCTGTATCACATCGTCATAGGCTTGGCGCCCCGCATAAGGACCGTCTGATCCGAACCCTACACAGTGAATATAAATCAGGTGCGGATTCAGGTGGCGTACATCCTCAGGTCCAAAGCCGAGCTTGCGGATTGCCGTACCGCGGACATTGTGAATGAATATGTCTGCCGAGACGATCAATTCCTGCATGACGCGCCGATCATCGTCAGTCTTCAGATCAAGAATGATGGATTTCTTTCCCTGATTGAGGGCCAGGAAGCCGGGAGACATGCCGCGAGTCCGGGCGGGTTTGGCAGAGTATCGATAGGCATCCCCATGGGGCGCTTCAATCTTGATGACCTCCGCGCCAAGATCTGCCAAAATACTGGTTGCGTATGGGCCGAACACTACGCTTGTCATGTCTATGACTCGCACACCTTCGAGCATTGCTGACATCTTTATTCCTTTCCTCCCATTCTTTTCAGAGTTGAGTACAGGCCGATAGGTCCCTATGCAATAACTAACATTATTAGATATATGGGAGGAGCGCCTTGCAGCTTCGGTATGATGAATTTGAGGACCGGTTTCGAGAGGAGGTGCGGGATTTTCTGACAGAAAAGCTTGCGCCAGACCTGAGAAGCTACACCGCCAAAATGACCAGCGTGTATGCCAGCAAGGAGGTCGCGTTGGCATGGCAAGCCATTCTCGTGGAGAAAGGATGGGCCGCTCCGTCCTGGCCTGTGGAGTATGGCGGATGTGACTGGTCCATCGCCCAACACTATATATTCGATGTCGAATTGGCGCGAGCGGGTGCACCGCCGCTGTCCCCCATGGGGATCGGGATGTGTGGACCCGCGCTGATCGGCTATGGTTCGGATCAGCAGAAGGATTACTTCCTGCCGCGTATACTCAGCGGTGCCGACTTCTGGAGTCAGGGGTATTCGGAACCGCATGCCGGCTCGGATCTCGCGGCATTGTCCATGTCAGCGGTCGAGGACGACGATGATTTTGTCTGCAATGGCTCCAAAATATGGACGACCCACGCGCATGAATCCAACATGATGTTCTGTCTCGTTCGCACCTCCTCTGACGGCAAGCCCCAACAAGGCATCACCTTTCTTCTGATTGACATGACATCGCCAGGAGTTCGGGTGGATCCGATCATCATGACGTCAGGAGAACATATTCAGAATGCTGTCTTTTTTGATGATGTCCGCGTCTCCAAATCGAATGTTATTGGCGAGGTGGACAAGGGATGGACGGTAGCCAAATACCTTCTTGAGTTTGAGCGCGGGGGATCCTCGTACGGGCCGAAGCTGGCTCAGCGCTTGAATGCATTGCGTCGGCTTGCTTTTGAAGCAGGCGCCATGAATCCATCTCTTCAGTCCCGTCTGTCTGCCGCAGAAATAGACATTTCTGTATTGGAGGCGGCAGAGCTGGTCATGATGGCTGAACTGGCGAGTGGGGGGTCACCTGGTCTCAAGGCGTCGATGATGAAGGTACGCGGGACTGAATTGAGCCAATATCTGACAGAGTTGGGATTGGAGATCGCTGGACACTATGTCCAGCCATTCCAGCCACAGCACACACATCCCGGGGGTGCGGTGCCGAATGCGCCAGCTTCAGACCAGGCGCTGGCCGGACAGGAAGGATTGGCTCCGATCTCGTCGAGATACTTCAATGACCGAGCTGGGTCTATTTACGCCGGATCCAATGAGATTCAGCGGAATATTCTGGCGAAGGCTGCTCTGAATCTCTGACACTCCGGAGCGCTCTTAACGTACCGTCATGCGTTGACATGAGAACTCGATTTGCATAAATCTATGGGCAATAGATAAATGGAATTCCGGTGCTCGGACACAAGAGGGAGACAGCCATGGGCGTGATGACAACCACAGCCGAACGCAATCCACTTAAGCCAACTCTGGACACGCTCAGTCCGAGCCAGATTGAGGCGATCCGAAAGATCCCATCACATGATGAGGCGCGTATCCCGGAACTGGATGCGCATCGGCCAGCTGCCATATTTACCGGTCAGGAACGCTTTCAGCAGGAACAGGACAGTATATTCACCGCCATGCCTGTGCCGATCACTGTTGCGACTCTGCTCGAGCCGGGAAGTGTCATTGCGCATAACGGATACGGTCTGCCATTGCTCGTGACTCGGACGAAGGCAGGTGACGTCCATGTTTTTCTCAATGCATGTCAGCACAAGGGTGCAAAGCTGATTGATGACTGCGAAGTGCACAAGCAGAACAAAATGACCTGTCCGTACCATGCTTGGACATTTGCGCTCGACGGAAAGCTGGTTGCCGCAGCGCGTCAGGAAACGTTCAAGAACCTGGAAAAGCACACGCGCAATCTCGCGGAATTGCCGAGCCGGGAACACGGTGGCTTGGTGTGGGCAATTTTGGGGCGCGACGCCGAGGAAGACTGGAGCAGTCTTCACCCTCAGATCGCCGAGGATTTTGCCGCGATGGGTATTCCTCATGCCCGCGTCTACGGGCGCAAGACGTTTGAACTTGCAGCCAATTGGAAAGTCGTCCTGGAGCCTTTTCTCGAAGGATATCACGTGCAGCGCTTGCATGCGAAATCCATCGGAAAACTGTTTGCCGATGTGCCAAATGTCACCGACGTGTTCGGACTTAATATCCGGCAGATTTCAGGCAAGCTGAACTTCACGCCCGATGCGCTCGATGTTCCTGATGAGAACATCCACAAGACAGTGACCCATGCTTATCAGGTTTTCCCGAATTGTGTGGTTGTCACCAGCCCATATTATATCAGTGTCATGCTACTGATGCCGCGTGGACCAAACCGGACAACGGTGGACTATTTCATGCTCACGCCGGACGCTCCTCGCACAGAGAAGGGTGAAGCACTTTACAAGAAATCCTACGATTTGATTCTCGACGTTTTCGGAGGGGAGGATTTCTGGGCTGCTGAAATGTCCCAGGCCGGGCTGGATTCCGGAGCGCTCGAAACCGTTGTTTACAGTGGTCTGGAAGAGACCATCCTCACATATTACGGACTTCTGGAAAGCCAACTATCCTGAACGATTGGGTGGATATCCGGCCAGGAACAGCGGCTGGGTAGGATTTCACAAGAGTCAGAGTAACAAGACCGGATAAAAAGCTGCATGGGGTGGACAAGGATTCCGCCCTGTTTGGGAGGACAGCATGCAAACAATCAATGATGCGATCCACTGGTGGGCGCGGGTCATGCCCGACGCGGTCGCCCTCGATTTTGGCGAAGACCGCACAACCTATCTCGAATATCGGAACTGGTCGGAACGCATTGCAGCCGAGCTCATTCGCCGGGGGCTGGAGCCCGGTGACCGAGTCGGCATATGCGCGGGAAATTCCTTGCCGTATTGCGTCCTGATCCTGGGAATCATGCGGGCAAGGGGCACGGTAGTGCCGCTCAACATGCGCTACACGCCGCATGAATTGAACGAAATCATTGAAGATACCGAGCCACATCTCGTCTTTGCTGACGCAGAGCGTATTGGGAAATTTAGCGATCTGGATGTCGATACCTCTCCCATGAGTGATGTGGAGGCGCTGCGAGACGGCAAGCGAGTGCAATTGACCTGCGCTCCCGAGCCGGACGACAAGGTCGTTATCATTTCAACGAGTGGCTCGACTGCCAAGCCGAAAGGCGTCGTCTTTTCTCACCGATCGATGACAGGCTATGTCGCGACGCACGCGATTGAGGAGCAGAGCCTAGGGAAAGGTTCCCGGGTGGTCGTTCCTGCGCCGCTGAGTACGTCAGCCGGATTCGTTCAGCTCACGCATTATACGGTTCTGGGCTGTACCTTGCATTTCCTGACAGCGTTTGAGCCCAGGAGCTTTCTCGAGATACTCGTTCAGAAGAAAATCAATGGATTTGGCGCAGTGCCGGTCTTCTTTGAGGCGATCTCCAAGCTCCCCGAATTCGAGAATGCGGATCTTTCCAGCATTTCGATGGCCACGAGTGGCGGCGCCCCCGTAACTCGCGCGCTTCAGGATGTCTGGATGAAGAAGGGCATTGTACTTCGCCAGATCTACGGTCAGACCGAATGTGGCGGAAACGGTACGATCATGCCTGAAGCCTTGGCCAAGCAGCAGCCTGAAAAGTGTGGCATGGGAGGGCTGTTCAACGAGATCGCAATCGTTGACGACTACGGTAACCGCGTTCCGGCCGGTGTGGTGGGCCAAATCATCATGCGCGGTCCCGGCAACATGATCGAATACTGGAACAATCCGACGGAGACGGCGAAGACCATCAAGAAGGGGTGGCTGTATTCCGGTGACTTGGGAGTTCTGGACGAAGACGGCTTGCTGACCTTTGTAGACCGAATGAAAGACATCATCATTTCGGGTGGCCTCAACATTTCAGCAGCGGAAGTCGAACGCGCCGTCATGGAAAGTGGGCAGAAGATCGATGAGTGCATGGTCATCGCAGCCAAGGATGACCGGTTTGGGGAGACCCCATTGGCGATTGTCTACGCGCAAGGTGACGTGGATGTGGACGGGATCATCAAGCACTGCAACCAGAATTTGGCGGACTACAAGGTTCCCCGGTACATTGCCGTGGAACATGAGCCTTTGCCGCGAACGGCCACGGGCAAATTGGCTAAACCGACCATGCGTGAGAAATATTCGGATGCGTCCACTCAGCTGAAGCGCGTTCGCTGACGTCCACCTGAGCAAGAAGCCTTCGAGTACGAAGATGCATCCACCACAGCCGAATGGGCCAAGGCTTTTATGAGCCGCGATAGGGTATCACCCTTTCGCGGCTCATTTGTGTCTACGAAGCGGCATGGGGGCTCATCGAGTCTTCCAGGATGAGTTCACTCGCGCGCCAAGCCATGGCCATGGTGGGGCCGTTTGTATTGCCGGATGGAATGGAGGGCATTATGGAAGTGTCCATGATGCGCAGGCCTTCAACGCCGCGTACTCGCAGTCTGGGATCAACCACAGCAGCTTCATCATTTCCCATTCGGCAGCTGCCCACAGCGTGATAGCCGCACGTGCCATAGGTATCATAGGCGTCGAGTATTTTCTCGTCGGTATCGTAGTCCGGACCCGGCATCGTCTCGCACTCGATATAGTCAGAGATTGGTTGCTGGGCGGCAAATTTTCGCGCCATTTTCACCACGCCGATCATTGCCTCACGGTCCCGTTCGGTGCTTCGATAATTTGTGACAAGTTCCGGCAGTGCAGTCGGGTCGGTAGATGTTATGTGAACGTGCCCTCTGGAAGAGGGGCGGAGTGGGTATCCGACCATATGCATGCCCGGAAAGCGTTCTACATCCTGACGGTTTTTGTCAAAATCGAAACTGAATGGTGCAAGCAGGAATTGTCCGTCCGGTCGGTTCTGTCCTGGCTGGGTCTTGAACCATGCACCGAGTTCGTATGCGGCAGACGACATCGGACCAGTCCGGGTTGTGTAATATTGCAGAGCGGACTTCAGAAGCCGCCAGCCAGAGAAGTTCTTGTTTTGAGACACATCCTGATTCAACTTCCATTGAATGATCAGCCCTCGGTGTTCCAGCAAGTTCTCGCCGACAGACGGGTTGGCATGGACAACAGGAATTCCCAAGGCTTCCAACGTGCCGGGGGCTCCGATTCCGGACCGTTCCAGAATGCCCGGAGATGCCAGAGCGCCGCCTGAGAGAACTATTTCCCGGATTGCTGTGAGGCTCCTCATGGTTTGATTTTGCATGAATTCCACCGCCGTGGCGTGTTTGTTCTCGAAGATCACCCGATCAACTGTCGCGCCGGTCAGGATGGTCAAGTTATCGCGATGTTTTATTGGGTCGAGGAAGGCGGTGGCTGCACTTTGCCGGCGTCCCTTATAGATCGTGCGAGGCGCGTAGCCGATGCCCTCAATATCGTCGGGCTCGTTCACATCGGACTTCAAGGCCCACCCGATGTTTCCGCCGGTTTCAATCATCGCGTCCGTGATTTTGTCCCGCGCGGTGGGCATGGTGATCTTCATCGGCCCGCCGGCTCCGCGTGTTTCGGCGCTGCCAAGCTCGTGTGATTCCAGTTCGTGATAGGCTCGGCCGATATGTTTCCAGGACCAGTCGTCACTGCTCAATTCTGCGATACTGTCATAGTCTGCCGGTTGGCCGCGAACATACATCATGCCGTTGACGGATGTGGAGCCGCCCAGAACGCGTCCACGTACCCAAGGTTCGGATGTGTGGGCGTTGGCCTCCTCGGGATCGCTTTGGTACAGCCACAGATACTTCGGGTCAGCCATGATCTTGGCGAGGCCCTTTGGCATGCGAATGAAGGGGTGATTGTCGCTCGGGCCTGCTTCCAGGAGGGCGACTTTTATGCTCGGATCAGCAGATAGCCGGTTCGCCAGAACGCAGCCTGCGGCGCCCGCGCCCACGATGATGTAGTCAAATTTATCCATGCATTCCTCCCCGTATGGACATCGGCTCCTGGGTCCGTCTTCGGAACTTCTCTGGCCATAAATCTATTTGACATAGTTTTAAGTCTTGATGCAATGCTCTCTCCCATAAGCTGGATGAAGGAGCGCGGGATTTTGATCGAATTGACATTCATTGATGCGGATGGAGAGAGCCAGACCATTCAGGCAACGCCGGGTGAAAGCGTGATGGAGGCGGCGATCCGCAACGAAGTTCATGGGATTGAAGCGGCCTGCGGTGGTGCGCTGGCTTGTGCAACTTGTCATGCTTACGTCGAAGAGCCCTGGTACTCTGACGTTCCAGAGAAGACCGAGACGGAAGCGGATATGCTTGAATATGGCAGTCATGTTGACAGGCGCTCGAGGCTCACTTGTCAGATCGAGGTGACCGAGGCCCTGCGGGGCGCGGTCATTCGCACGCCAATCGAGCAGGGTTAAAACCTGAACCTGCCCCTTGGAATAATTTCTAATGATGTTAGGTTTACCCAAGTGCTGCATGACAGCCGGGAGGAGAACACAAATGCTGGCAACCAAGAACATACCTGACCATGTGCCCGATTCGGCCGTCTTCGATTTCGACATCTATGGGGACGAGCGGCTTGGCGACAATCTCCATGAAAGCTATGAGTCGCTTCACGCTGATGCGCCGGATATTTTCTATACCCCCCGAAATGGCGGGCACTGGATGGTCACCCGCTTCGATCATATTGCAGACATCACGCGCGATCCGGAGCATTTCTCTGTACGCGAAATGCAAATACCTCGCGTGGCCAACCCTCCCGTATTCATTCCGCTCAGCCTGGACCCACCGGACAATTTTCCGTACCGCCATGCCCTGATGCCGTTCTTCGCCCCAAAATCGGTGACTGCGATGGAGCCAAAAATTCGTCAGTTTGCGGTAGATATTATCGAATCCATTATCGATAAGGGCGAGTGCGACTTTGTTGAGGACGTGTCGTCCCAGTTTCCTGTTTCGGTGTTCATGGAACTCATGGGAATGCCGTTGGAGAAGCTTCGGGATTTCCGGGCCGTGGCGGACGAGTATTTCGAGGCGCGGACAGACGAAGATGTCGCCAATCTTTTCGGCAAGATCGTTGGCATAATGACTGAACTGATCGAGCTGCGACGTGCGCATCCCGAAGACGACCTGATATCCCGTATGGTTCAGTTCGAGATCGAGGGAAGACCGATCACGCTCGGCGAACTCCAGTCCATCTGTTCCATCCTGTTTTTGGGCGGGATGGATACGGTCACGAATGTGAGCAGCTATTTGTATCGGCATCTGGCCGGAGATCCGAAGCTGCAGGCGCGCTTGGCTGCAGATGCCAGCATTGTCCCGAAATTTGTGGAAGAGGGCCTGCGTAGCTTTGGCGTCGTGAATACCCCGCGCATTGTTCAGAAGGATTGCGAGCGTTTTGGGCTTAAATTCAAGACGGATGACATGGTCTTGTGCATGCTGCCATTGGGGGGGCGTGACAATCGAAAGAATGAAGATCCAAACAAATTCGATATAGACCGCAAGCGTATTGAGCACATCACATTTTCATCCGGACCGCATCTGTGCCTGGGGCACCATCTGGCCCGGATGGAACTCAGGATTTTGACAGAAGAATGGGTGAAACGAATTCCTGCCTTCCGGGCCAGGCCCGGCGTCAAGGCGCACAGCCGCGTGGGCACCGTGATGGCGCTGGAAAGCCTTCCGCTTGAATGGGAAGGCCAGAACGACCAATGAAATCCCAGATGCTGACGACTACAGAATTGTCGCTGATCTGATGCGACCTGATGAGTTAACGTCCGGAGCGGATCGACCGTATTGGTCGAGCCTGCTGACAGGAGAAGTTCGTCTGCCTCGCTGTTGCGGATGCGGAGCGTATCATTGGCCGGCTGTCTGGCGATGTAGCTCCTGTGGCGGATGGGTCCATGATTGGGTCGAAGTTTCGTTGAAGGGAGAGATCTATAGCTGGACACGCACTTGGCATGCCTTCAGTGGGGCAGAGGCTTTCAGTGTGCCTTTCGTCAGCATAGTCGTTGCGCTGGACGAAGCAGACGGAGCACGGTTGATCGGCACTCTGGAGGGCGCTGACGACACCGTTGCGATTGGAGACCGGGTCACTGGCCGTGTCGACCATATTGAGATGCAGGGTAGCAAATTACCTGCGCTGCGTTGGACCGTGCAAGGCCAATCAGCATGATGAATTTATCAGGAAAAGTGGCCGTTGCCGGTCTTGGCGTTCAGCAATATCGTCGGGGCGCCGCGCCCCTGCCGGAACGGGGCCTGCTTGTTCGCGCGATTGTTGATGCGTGTGAAGATGCGGGGATTGATCCCAGTGAAGTGGATGGCTTCGCTTCCTACGGCGACGACAACAATGAGCCGGTCCGTCTTATGCCCGATCTGGGAACGCGTGAGTTGCGATGGTCGAGTAATGTGTTTGGCGGAGGCGGGGGCGGAATAGCCGCCGCCTTTGGACAGGCCGTCGGGGCCATCATGACAGGGCAAGCATCAGTAGTTGTCGTGTTTCGGGCGTTGGCACAGGGTAATAGTGGCAGGCTGTCGTCCGCTGTCATGGCGCACCATCTCAATAGTCATATGGTGAGTGCCGGACTCGTCTCACCCGCACAGATGTGTGCCATCCGGGCGCAACGAATGTTCGAAAAGTATGGAGTGCCGACTTCCGCCGCTGAAGAAATCGTCCGTGTGGCGCATTATCACGGTAGCCGAAATCCGGAGGCTGTCGTTTATGGCCAAGAATTCAGTCATGAAGCCTATCAGGAGTCCCGATACATCGCAGAGCCCTTTCGCTTGTTCGATTGCTCCCGGGAAAATGATGGTGCGGGGGCGCTTCTACTTGTTTCGTCGGAACGGGCGAAGGATTTGCGCAGGCTCCCGGTCTTTGTTCTCGGAGTCGCACAAGGTGCCGCCCAGGGGTGGGGTGACTTGCTCGAGAATGATGATGAAGACCAATATGTCACCGCAGGGTTTCGGTCGGTTGCACGGAACCTCTGGAACCAGTCTGGGCTGACACCCGCCGATATAGATATCGCTCAGATCTATGAGAATTTCAGTGCTCAGGCGGTGGCCTCACTTGTCGATCACGGTTTCTGTGCCTTCGACGAAGTGGCCGACTTTGTCCGGTTCGAGAATCTGGTTGCCCCCACCGGGAAGTTGCCGATCAACACAGCAGGCGGCAATATTGCGCAGGGCTTCATTCATGGCATCGGCATCGCCATCGAGGCGGTACAGTGCCTGCGCGGAGAATCTGCCAATCCAGTCCCGGGTGCGCGCACATGCCTGCTTGCAGGTGGGCCCGGGGCCCCAATTGTAAGCTCGGCAATATTCGGAAACGTTCAGACAAATTAAAAGCACCAATGGGAGATTTCGGAATGGACATTGATCGGGATTACAGAATGCTGATCGGCGGCGAACTTGTCGTCGGAACCCAGAGCATGGACGTAATCAACCCGGCTCTGGATGAGGTGTTCGCCTCTTGTCCTCGCGCCACTCGAGAGGATATGGAGGCAGCAATCTGCGCAGCGCAAGATGCCTTCACAACCTGGCGCAAAACGAGTGTCGATGCGCGTCGCGCAGCGCTCAGGCAAGCTGCTGGTATTCTGGCTGAAAATGCAGATTCCCTGGCAAGTCTGTTCACGAAGGAGCAGGGGCGCCCGACCGAATTGGCGAAGCAGGAAATCCTTGGAGCTTCCTACTGGTTTGCCTCAACCGCCGACCTCGAACTGGAAGTTGATATAACCGAAGACACGGATGTGCGCCGCATTGAGGTGCATCATGCGCCACTGGGCGTCGTGTGCGGGATTGTTCCGTGGAACTTCCCTGTCCTGCTCGCCAGCTGGAAGATCGCGCCAGCATTGCTTACGGGAAATACGCTGGTATTGAAACCGTCCCCCTATACGCCATTATGTGCGCTGAAAATTGGCGAATTGCTGAGCGACGTCTTCCCGGCCGGTGTGCTCAACATACTCAGCGGGGGCGATGAGCTTGGGCCATGGATGACCGCGCATGAAGGGTTTGCCAAGATCTCCTTCACGGGCTCTACCGCCACCGGCAAACGCGTCATGGAGGCGGCATCCAGGGATCTGAAGCGCATAACCCTTGAACTGGGTGGAAATGATGCCGCGATCGTCTTGCCGGACGTGAATGTGGACAAGGTAGCCGAGCGGATATTTGCTGGAGCATTCTCAAACACTGCTCAGATCTGCGTAGCGACCAAGCGCTTGTATGTGCATGAAGACATCTATGACGCGCTGCGTGATCGTCTGCATGAGATCGCGAAATCGTCGCCAATAGGTGACGGCAGTGATCAGGGCAATCTTTACGGACCCGTGCAGAACAAGGCGCAGTATGAACGGGTCCTGGATCTGCTGGAATCTGCGCGCCGCGAGGGGCTGACCCTGCTGGAAGGCGCGAGCGTTCCTGAGAAAGGGTATTTCATACCCCTGACGATTGTTGACAATCCACCGGAAGACTCCCGGGTCGTTGTGGAAGAAGCCTTTGGCCCAATCCTGCCGATGATGAAGTTCAGTAGCCTTGATGACGTAATTTCCCGTGCGAACGATACAGTCTACGGGCTCGCCGGTGCGGTCTGGTCCGCAGATATCGAGAAGGCCAAATCCGTTGCGAGCGAACTCGAAACCGGGACAGTTTGGATCAATCAAAATCTCGAATCCACACCTCTGACTCCGCTTGCTGGGCACAAGCAATCGGGGTTTGGAGCGGAAAACGGAATCTATGGCCTGCGTGAGTTCACTCAGCCCAAGGCCTTATATATCCCGAAATCTTCAGACTCCGTCAGCTAACGGAACAAATCAGGCGAAGGGAGATGTCTTGGCAATGCCGAGGCGTCTCGCCCGCTTGCGCTCGGCATCTGTGAGTTTCTTTGATTTCTGGGGCATATCCCGGAACCCACGAAGGAAAGCCGCTATGGTCGCTTCGAACAATTCTTCGTCATCATGGGGGTTTTCCCGTACGGCCTTCGCAAGGTGCGGGAATTGTTCAAGGTCGAATTCAGGCATCGGAGCGACGCCGTAAGATCTTGCTGCAGCTTCAAACAGCGCGGAGGCGTAGGTGAGCTTCTCCGTACCTTCAATGATGACCATCTGAACGTCCGCGGGATAGGGGCACATGGAAATCCAGAAATCGTAAGCACCCAGCAAGATGCGTCGTGGAAAGAATTGGAGAAGAAGGGGCGCCGCATTGGGGTGTTGCAGTATTGATCGCCTGGCTGCCTTGCACAGTCTGATGAGAGTTTTCTCCCAATCATTCTCATCGATCTTGGGGGCATCAATATCTTTGAGCAGGATGAGGGCAACTTCAGACAGAAGCTCGTTCTTGTCCTTGAAGTGATAGTAGAGAGACGGGGCTTTGACGCCGAGCCGTCGCGCCACAGCCTCCAGACTTAGTGACTGCAGGCCCTGAGTATCCATAATGCTCAGGGCAGCTTTCGCGGCTCGTTCCCGCGAGATTAGTGATTTGGACGGCCGTCCCATGATCATCCAGTTCAAAACTATGACAATTAGGCGCTCATAAAAGCCTGAACCAGCCAAATTACAAGGGCATTGTCAGGGCGAGCGGCCTTGAGGCCTCGTGCGGGCGCATTGGATAGCGGGAAAGAGTAATCAGGGAATTGTCAAAGAAACCCCACCAGGGGTGACCCATCCTGGCGATTAGTCTCGGCTAATGGCCCAATCAGCTTCAGCGACATCTGGACGTCGCACGAAAGGATTCAGCATGCTCCTAAGAGCCGTTCTGGGCGAATCGCAGGCCGCGTCATAGCTATCTCCTCCGACCAGCTCTCGTGCTCTCACGAGCCAAGTGATCGGGATCTGGATAAATCCCACTGAATGGTCTCGCCGGACCGACTGAGCGCAACCTCCTGCCAGCGCCAATTCATCTGCCGTTTCATTGACTTCACAAGCGTAAACCCTTCGCGGCCCTCGATCACCGCAAACCGCCCCTGTGCGAGATCAACCGTTCGCATGCATCTTCCGGAGAAGATTTCCCCTTTCTCAAGCACCACAAAAGGGTGTCCTGTCCGCGCAGCCTCTCTCCCAATCGCCGCATCAAACTCCCTCCGCCGAAGTTGTGTGCGAGCCTCCATGGTCAGCCGCCCAGCCTGGTCCAACTCGACCCCCTCGCGCTGCAGCCATGCCTTCCGTGTTTGCAGACATGTTCTCACCTCTTGCGCAAAGTCTCCTTTCGCGTGCTCGATGCCGGACCAATCCATCCGGTCCAGCCAGGTTTCCGCAGGCCGCTCCACCAGCGCCTCAATCGGCAACCAGGACCGAACATTGATGGCAAGGCTCTGCCGCTTCGCTTCAGCCTGCAACGCGCGCTCTTCGAAGTCCCTCGGAACAGTCCAGCTCCCACCCGCATGGCGCTCGACCACACCGAGCCGCCTCAGCGCTTCCAGCCGCCGCTTGTGCGCCAATCGGAACGCTGCTGAACTCCCCGGATCAGCCGCCTCATGCAATGCCTCCGAATACAATCCCCCATTGCGTTCAGCGATGGCCGCAATCGTCCGGTCTGCCGGCTTCGGCTCGACGGCGCCCGGGCCGACAGAAAGTATCCCGCCCACCTTCGGCAGCTGAGCTGCTTCCTGCTCCGTCATCTCAACCGACCAGACCCGCCCCTCCAATCCCTCGATCAAGGCCGTCTTGCCATTGCGCAATTCGTCACCGGGCAGGATGGCTGCCAAGCGTCCAACTACGTCACCGCTGCCTGTAAAATCGCGCGGCAGGGCATGCAGCTGAGACGCATCGATTTTCCGCCCCTCAATATGCGCCAGTGACCGGATAATGTCTCCGCGTCGGCCAAGCGCTCGCAATGTGTCCTGCCAGCCTTCACGCACAGACCAAACGCCGCTCTCTTGCCGCGATGCGAGATCGAGCGCCTCCAGGAGTCGCAACCGGCGTCTGACGATTTGGCTGTCAAATCTCGACAATCTGGTGGATCCAGCCTCCGGCGTATAACGCCCATCGGTCAGAGAACGCGCAATATCATGATCAATCGCCGTCAGCGCCTCGCGCCCTGCCTCGTTCGACCTTGCTGCCGCCATCTCCCGTAGGCGCCTCTGACCTAATTCCAGTGTCACAATTTCCTGCGCCCGCGCCCGGAAGCCGTGCGTGATATATTTCCGGTCGATCAGCAGTTCGCCATTCCGCGTATTGCCCCCCCGGATCACGATATGGACGTGCGCCTGGGCCGTGTCGTGATGATTGGCGGCGACCCAGTCGAGACGGCGACCGAGATCCAGCTCGACCCGCCTCATGAATTCCCGCGTGAACCGGGTCAGATCCTTCATCTGATCGGCGTCTTCGGGAGACACGATCAGCCGGAATTGGCGTCCATCCGCCCGGGCGCGTTCATTGAACGCATTTCCGTCGGCCCCCTCCTGTGTCCGGTCGTAGAGTTTCCCGCGCTCGCCCTCACGTCCGGCGCCCTCCCTTCGGATATAGGCGACGTGCTTTGCAAAGCTCGCGGCTCCAGCCGGTCCGGTCCGCGCAATATGGACCTTCACGATGACGCGCCTGGCCCGCCAGCTCGACCAGTGCCGCGCCATGGCCGCTGAAGCCTTGCCGCGGCCCTTGCACTGGACGGTGCCGGGCGCAAGGCGTTTGCGGCTCTTGCGTCCCAGCCGGCCTTTGCCCGCGACGCCCCGGAGCCGTTTCAGCTGGGTCTTGGCCTTGCCGCGGGATCTGATCCGGCCGAGGCGTGGGACGAAGTCGAGATCCTGGTTCACGGATCAACCCGCTCAACAGATCCAGACTCCGTGCACCGGCCCTCCGGCCCGGTGTCACACAAAAAAGGATGTGCAGACACCGGCTTGGCTGTCCCTGTGGGACAGCGCCTTAATCTTGCCCTCCGGGACACAAAAGCCTGTCCTGATCCGCTTTCCACCGCCTTGAGGTCCGTCTGCTGCCCTGGCGGCCGTTTGCCCTGGATCCAGACCGGCCGGGCCACGCCCAGGACACGTCCGCGATCCTGCGGGCCGAAATAGCGTCCATCCACCGACCGGGGATGGGGATTGAGCAGGAAGACCTCATCCGCTTGAAGCGTCCGGCAGCCCTGCCAGACGGGCAGGGCGCTGCCGGACGCGTTCAGTTCGAGCGCGTCAGCCGAGGCGAGACCATTGATGAATATCCGCGCCCCGCACCGGCAAATCTCATCCCCTTCAAGGCCTGCGACCTGCTTCAGCAAGGGCCAGCCCGGGCCAACAAGTCCGTCCTTCTCGAGCCAGTGTCTTGTCTCATGAGACGGCTCGAACGCGACCAGATCATCCTTGGAAATATCCGCCGTCCGGGCCACAAGATAGAGCCCCCTGGGCACGCTGTCCGTGCGATTCCAGACCATATCGGACCGGTCGATCAGGCTGGCGGCGATGAGCAATCCCAGCCCGCAACCCATGCCCAGCAGCGCGGCCTTAGGACTCATCACGCAGGCCTGTGCCCATGAAGCGGCGGCTATTGGTGTAGGCAATGATGTCCCTGCCGCGATACCAGACCTTGGCGCCGATCTTGTGATAGACCGGCCCGGTTCCGAGCGATCGCATATTGATCAGGGTCTTCGGCTTGAGCCCCAATTGTCCGGCGGTTTCATCCGTGTTCAGCCAGTCTGTCGGGGCAGGCGGGGTAGGGTTCGGTCGCAGGGCCCGGGTGGAATTAGACTCGTCGGACATGGCGGCACCTCTCCTTTCACGCATGCAATGTCTCATCATGCTGTCTGACAGAAATCGCGCCGGCTGAAAGTGTCGAACCCGCGCGCCGGGCGCGCGACACCCTGAGTGGGGGGCTGCGCGCCCGGCGTGCCCGGACGAGGTTGGCGCGGCCCGCCCGCAAGCAAATGCCGCCCCGGATCTGACGGTCCGAGGCGGCGAGGGAGGCGTCATCCGGCCGCTAGTCGCGCGGGTTCCAGAGGATCACGTGACGGCCTTTCCGGCCCTTGACCGGGGCAAGGTTCGCGAAGATGCGGCGGGGACCGATCTGCGGGTCTGCCAGGGTCAGCGAGACATAGTCGCGGCCTGAGGCCTTGGCCTTGCGCATCCAGCCGCCGCCGATTTCGGTCGAGGTTTCGCCGGCATAGATGCGGTAGTCCGGCTGGCCCTCTTCGGTCTTGTCCACATTGGTCTCGATGCGGATTGTGGCAGAGAGGTTCATCATTGCGAGGCTGCCTTCGAAGCCGGTCTTGGTTTCGCTGACATATCCGAGTGCGTTTGCCATGGGAGGTCTCCTTTTCGTTCCTTGGCTGATGTCTCCGGGAACCCCTTGTCCCCGTCGACGCCGGACCGTGAGGGCGGCCAGGCGGCTGGCCAGAACCAGAAAGGGCGCAGCGCAGGCGGAGCACCGCGCGGCGGGCAGAAATTTGCCTCGCGGTGAATGCGCCGGGCGCAGAGGAAATTTCTGACCGCCGCGCGGTTTCAGGGCCGGACGATGGCCGTCCAGGTCATACGGCAAGAGACGGGCACAAGGGGTCAGGGGCCTGTTTCCAGGGAAGGGAGATCCCGCTTTCTTGCACACGCATGGTCCTGTTGGCGCAAGCCTCAAGACGCGCGATTTTTTGAACGGCAGTTCCACGGAACAGACCGTATCAGACCGCCACGCGTCTCCGATAACAGGAAAACCGCCCGAGGCCAGGCACCGGGCGGCGCCTTCGCTGCCGGACGGGAGGCGACGCGTCAGGCGGCGACGGATTGTGTCTGGCGCTCGGCCTCGGCATTGCCGCCTGTCTCGCCGTCGAACAGGCCCGCCACCCGTGCCCACGCATCAATGGGCGCTGACCCCGCGCCTTCGACAAGCCGGGTGGGGGGCACTTGCATCCAGCCCGGACGCCAGTCGGGATTGGCCTCGCATCCCTCCCCCCTTATCCGGTTCGCCAGCACCTGTTTCTGCGCTTTGCCGGTATCGGTACGGCAGGAATCGGCAAGCGAAGCCGTGGCAATACTGGCAATCATCGCATGGATGGCGCGCTTGTCCTTGGTGAGATCGAAGAAGACCTCGTCCGGCTTCCACGCCTTGGTCAGGTTGGTGCCGCAGACATGCAGAATCGCTTCCACGATTCCGTTTCCGGCCTCGAGGGTCCGGGCCATGACACTTGCCAGAACAGTCAGGACTTCCTCATCCGACAGGGCGAGAAGCGCGGAGAAGAGTTCACAGAGCCGATAGTCGTCCCGGTTTCGGCGAAGTGCCGGATTGACATTCATCGCCTTGAACAGGGCGTCGGACCGTTCTGTCGCTTCGGCCAGGGCGGCGACGGATTTCGAGCCATCGACACTGGCCTGCGTTTCCTCCTTGCGGGCGCGAAGCTCGAAGGGTCGGACATCCCAGAGGGCGCTGCCTGCCATGGCATGCGCCACCATCAGGCGCAGCGCAATCGCAGGGGCTGTGGCAAGGCTCGCCTGCGCAGCAGCGTGGCGGTGGAGCAGGATATAGTCTGCCAGCGGGCCGGACATTTCAGGCCGGATCGCTGCCGGAACACTATCGCCTTCGCCCTTTGCGGACCGCTCACGCTTGCGGGCCTCGACGGAGCTGATCTGCCCCTCATGGAAGGTCGTCGTGCCGTCATGGCGGATTTCGATGAAGACCTTGCCGCCATCCTCCTTGGCGCATCGGACATGATCCCATCGGTGGAAATAAGCCCCGCGTTCAAGGCAGATGACATCCCGCCAGCCATCTTTCCTGTAAGCCTCGATCCGCCGCGCAAGCGCTCCCGACTGCGCAGCCCAGAACTGGTCGGCATCGGCGAACACGCCCTGCTCGCCGAACAGGTCTGCCACGATCAGACCCTCATAGGTCTCGAGGTCGAACAGGGCCTTGTCGGTCGTGATCGTGGTCCCGCCCGTGATCCATGCCTTGCAGGATCGTCCCATGGGCGCGCGGTCTGTTTCGCTCTCCCAGAGCCGCAGCCATTCAGCCTGCTGGTCGGGCGTGGCCAGCGTCAGGGCGCGGATCGTTTCACGGTCAAGCTCGTCCTCGGCGTAGAGTTTCCGGATCGGCCCGGCGAGCGCGGCGAGGGCGAGCACACGCCGCACCAGAAGCTCAGTCACCCCGAAAAAGCCGGCAATATCCTCCACCGGCTTGCCTTCCTCATAAAGCCGCTTGAAGGCTTCATATTGCTCCATCTCGGTGGCCGGCAGGCGTCCGACATTCTCGATGACGGACGCCGCAAGGGCGGAGGCCGCATCCTTTTCCGTCATGATGGCGCAGGGGACGAGCGGCGTCTCGCCGGTCTCCTTCGCAATTTCCTTCAGGGCAAAGAAGCGGCGGCGTCCGGCAATGACGCCATAGGATTTGCCTTCGCGCCGGACCAGCAGGGTCTGGCGCAAGCCGCTTTCGCGAATGGAGGGCAATATATCGGAAACGTCCGGTTTCCTGCGCCCATGTCGCATATTGAGTTTCGAAATCCGCAGCTGGTCGAGCGGGATATGTTTCAGGTCAGTCTGTGCCATGAGAAATCTCCTTTTCTGGCGGGTAGAGGGAGAGGCCGAGCTTCCACACGGGTTGTCTCCAAGTGATTTTCGAGAAGGGGTGGCCGTCCCGGTCGCGGCACGCATCGGGGTCGGTTTCGCCCCAGTCATAATCATGGATGATGAGCTCGGGGTCGCGCCCATCGATCCAGATGTCCGTGATCCGCCCCTCGATGACGATGAGGGTGAGAGCGGGGCGCGCCATGGCGCTCACCGCGTCCAGAAGACGTGCACGTCTTCGAACCCGGTCTCGAACATGATCACATCGCCGCTGAGCTCCATGTCGCGGGCAAGCGCCGACCAGTCGATATAGTATTCAAGCGCGGCGGGGATTTCGGTGCCGGTGTCGCGGTGCAGGTGTTCGGCAAACTCCGCGCGGCTGCGATAGCCGCCCGCATAATCCTCGAAGGCGGCCTGGGCCTGTTCGAGGTCATGGCCAAAATGGCGATGGACCAAAGCGCCGAGCCTGCCATGCTTGGCAAGGAAGTCCGCCAGGTCGCAAACCGTCTCGAAGCTCGCATATTCCGAGAGGTGCGCGCCTTCAAAGCCTTCATGATCATGGATCGCCCATTCCTCGGCATCGGGCAGCGGCGAGTCCGCCAGCATGGCGCGGACCTCGGACATGATTTCGTCGGGCGTGGTGACGGCGATCCAGCGTCCATGCAGGCAGCCATTATTGTAGGCCGCAAGGCAGGCCACATAGATGCGCGGTCGCGGTGCAGGTGTGGGTGCAGCGCCGGCTGCACGGGAGGGTGAGAGGGGCGTGTGGGTCATGGCGTCAGGTCTCGTCTCTCCGCCCAAACATCCCTCCCGCATCAGGCGGGGGTGGGCGGCGAGAAGGCCGGCAGGCCGGACCCTTAGCCGGGCGCGCAAGGCGGAAAGGTAGGAGACAAGGGATATTTCAGGACGCCTTCAGACCCGTCGCCTTGCGCACCCGGCGGGTCCGGGCAGACCGGTCGTCCGCCCCCCTCCGCCTGACCGGGAGTCCCTGCGGCGTGCGGCGCGCCCTGGCGAAGGCTGCGGCCTGACCCGCCCGAGGCTGGCCAAAACCCGGGGAATCACCGAGACCGGTTGGGTCATGACCCTCTATGTCCGAGACATCCGCCCATCTGACCGGACCCGCCTGACCCGGCTCTGGGAGAGCTGCGCGCTGGATCCCGCCGCGCCAAGGACGGCGGAGCATCTCGACCGGGCCCTCATGGACCGGTCTCGCACCCTGCTGGTCGGCCATGTCGGGACCCAATTGGTCGCAAGTGTCATGACCGGACTCGCGGGAGATCATGGCTGGGTCCGGTGTCTCGCGTTCGCCCCGGCGCATCGGCTGCACGGCCATGGCCGGGAGATGATGGAAGAGGCGGGCCTCTGGCTGGCCGCACGCGGCGCCCGGACAATCGACCTGATCGTGGAGGAGGGCGCCGACATCGCAGAGGCGTTCTGCCAGCAGATCGGATTCGCGCGTCAGGACGCCCACCGCTACAGCAAAGGGCTGCTGCAGGAGATTCCGGCTTCCTGAACCCAGGTCAGGCCACGCCCCCGTGACCCCTCTGGCCGCACGGCCAGTGGGAAGCGCGGTGTGCGGCCCCCGGCCGGCGAGCCCCCGCAGCCCCGGCTGTCCCGGAGGGACGGCCGGGGACCGGAGACGATGCCGGGCCAGTCGCAAGCCCGAAGACGCACAGTCGGCCGACATGATCCGAAGCGCCCCGCGCCAGCGGGCCGGGGGAAGACCGGGCCTGAGGACGCTGCCCGGCGGTCAGAGTGTCCGGCGGCCTGAGGGCGCGCGTGAAAGCAAATGGCGATAGCCGCCATGGACCAGATTGTAAGCCCGCTTGCGGGCCCGGCGCATTTCATCCTTCATGGCCCGGCTCGGGCCGGACCAGGCCGCAAGGGCGCGTTCGGGGCCATGGATCACGCAGGCTGTCTGGCGAAGCGACAGGCCTTCTTGCTGACAATCCCAGGCGATCAGCGCATTGCGCAAGGCGAGCCGGGTCCGGGTCCAGGCCAGCCTGGCCTGGGAGGCGGCGTCGCCATACACGCGCTGCGCTTCGGCCAGCAGGTTGACGCGCTGCTGGAAAGTGTCGACCCCGCGAATGAGGAAGCCAAGCCGGACCGGATCCAGGGTGAGCAGGGACAGGCCGGAACATTGCACCTGTACGATATGGCCATTGCCCTTGACGAGGAGGTGTTCCCGGCCGGCCATGTCCACCAGATGAACGATGTCGCAGAGCTTGCGCGTGCGCTCATAGATCTCGCATCGCTCTCCCGGCATGGCCGGAGAGACCTGGAGCTGGACCTGCCGCGGGAAGCGGGCCGCAGACCAGAAGGCGAGGGCGTCATAGCCATTTGCCGCCGGGTCCGGAAAGAAGGCGAGGCCCCAGCGGTGTGCCGCGACCTGGTCCGTGCGCGGCTTGACGAGCAGGGTGCGCGGGCAGGCGGCGCGAACAGAGACCGTGCCGGGCGGGTCCCGGCCGGCATCGGCCAGGAAGTCCGGATTGCGCCGCAGGAATTCCCAGGCCCAGCGGCTGCGCGACAGGGTGAGCGTATAGGCATAGGATTCCATATCCAAGTGTGGCGCATCGGGACATGTCGGCATGGCCAGCCCTCCTCGATGGGTAGTCTTGCAAGATGGAATCCAAATTAAACCAAAAGGAGAAATCTATTTGGGAGACCTTGCCGGAAAACCGCTTTTCGACAGCCCCCACCCATGCGAGATTTACGCGTATGTGTGGAAAATTCAGATATTTTGCGAGCTGGGCGGAGGTGCATGAGTTCTCCGAACCCCTGATTGCGCGGGCCAGCAATCTTCCCGAAGCGGTCGCAACGCCCATGGCGACGGCGCCGGTCCTGCATCTCGCAGCGGACGGGCAGAGACAAGCCTCCCGGATGCGCTGGGGATTTACCCAGGAGCACCAGGGCCGGCATTTTCCCAAACATATTCATGCGCGCAATGACCGTCTTCAGGACTCTCCGCTCTGGCGCCCTCATTTCGAGGCCCGGCGCGGCCTGCTCATTGTGACGAGCTTCAATGAGGGCGAGGAGGTGGCGACCTACAAGCCGGACCGAGTCACTCCCACGGGAAACACACGCACGCGGCAATGGACCATCCGGCCAAAGGATGGTGCTCGATTGGCGATCGCCATCCTTTATCGGCAGACCGAACAGAATGAGCTCGAATTTGTCATGTGCACGACGAAAGCCAATCACGGCATTTCGCAATTTGTCACCGGCGATCCCGACAAGCGTATGGCAGCGGTGCTTCATCCTGAAGACCTGCCGGCCTGGCTAGGGGAAACCAGTACGCCCCTTCCGGAAATTCAGGCGCTGCTCCGTCCGTATGAGGATGAGGGCGCCTGGGACATGGCCCCGGAAGATGCAGCGAAGAACCAAACCCCTCCAGCCCCAGCCCAGGGCAACCTGTTCTGAAGCCGGGCCAGTATGGCAGCGTTGGCACAGATTATAGTTGAGGACAGTTCCCGCGCTCGTCCGGATATTCGGGGTTGTCGGGCATCGTTGCGCCAACTGCTGACCGAACATTTCGAACGTCTGCCGCAATCCTTGAGAACTCCTGGAGATCTACTGTGCTTTCGTTTGAGCCGAATGCGCTCAGGTTGCTGAACACGCAAGCCTTGTTCCAGCGGCTCTCCGGAATGGTTTCCAGAGCGCCCTCACCGCGCGGGTTGATTTCGACCGTTTCCATGATCAGGGCCATGCAGTCGCTGACGCGTGAGATAAACTGATCCTTCGCAAACCCGTCGGGTATTGTCTCGGCTATCGCGGCCGTTCTCGAATAGAGTTGGCCTTCGATCGCACCGGGTCGTCGAAGCCATTGTGCGGTCAGCGCGTCGGAGTTGACGCCTGTTGCCGTTTGCTGTGACAGAGCGACGAGCTGCTCGGTCGGGAAGTCTGGACCAAGCCATCCATCGAAGGCCGTCCGAAACAGACGTTGCAGGATCGCAAATTCGCGCATAGCTGAAATCACATCAGAGGTTTGGGCATTCCTTCGAGCGTCCGTTTCGATTGCGTTTGTCAGGCTCTGGGACACTGTTTCGATTTCCCAAGGGTCATTGTCGACATATTCATCGCGGGCCGCATTGGTCTCATCCGCCCAATTCGACGCCCCGCCCGCAAAGAAGGCGGGAGATTCAAAGGCAACCTGAACCATGAACCGGAATGGCCAGGCCGATGAACCGCCGGGTGGTTGGAGAAAGTCGAAGTTACCATCAATCCCATAGGGAAGTTCCCGAACGCCGCTCCATATCTGATAGTCAGGGGGAGGAGCAAGCCAGGCGTATGTGTCCGTGCGAGAGCTTTCCTTGTCTGTCAGGCTGGTGATGCAGGTCTTGAACAGGCCGAGCGACGTGGACGGGAGGCAGGCCTCCATCTGAGCGACAAGCGAGGGATCCAGGAATTCCGGCTTCCGTCTGATCCATAGCGGTGCCGCCAGCGCCGCTGAAACTGCCTCAGCCGCAATGCGCTCGAGCTCCGGGACATATTCGGCCTGACTGATAGCCTGCCGCGCATAATCCAGATCGTCACCGCTCAGGCTGCTCCCGGGCAGTTTGGCCCGGGCTCGTGCGCGCCAAGCCATTCGGTAGAGGCCTATCTCGCCACGTATACGCTGTTCAGCATCGGTCCGAATGGCGAATAGTGCGCTGCCTTCCGTGAAGGATAATTCATCGGCGAGTTGGTCCAGCCGGATCGCCCGGCAGCCAAGACCTGTATCCACGAGCGCTGGATGCAGCAGGATGCGAAGATCGGGCACGACGTCGGTCGTGACCATGGTCACGGTTGTGGGCCGGCCATCGGCTGCGTAGGCGAGCGCAAGCTGGACAATAGCAGGATGGAATCGACCGACCGATTGTCTGTCACTGCCATGTCCAAGCACCAGTTCGATCCGTTCGCCCGACTTGCGCCAGGAAAAGTGATCGATCGCCAGCGCGGTGTCCGAATCTTCCGGCTCTCGACCAATCAGAACACCGCCAATGCGCGAGAAACCCCGCAGCCGGCCATAGGACCGCGCGCGTGTGGCGGCTTTGGCCGCTGTGGCGGTACTCCGAATCGCAGGCGCAGGCGGGGCACCGGAAATCGACTGTATCGCCCGGGCTTGCGGGGTCGACAATTCGGCGCCGACCTGTCCCGGGAAATGATCGTCAAAGACGGTGAGCGCACGGGCGGGAAACCCAGCGCTCTCCGCTCCGTTTCCGAGATGCTTTGCCATCTGGCTAACAGCCTGCGAGGCCTGTGCCGCATTGTATCTCGGGGCCCGCGACAGACTCGGCATATTGTCCGCGATGCGGTTGGCCTGTGGCAGTGAACGCTCAAATTCCGACAGGGCATTTCCGATGGACTGGCTAGTGGCTGGCGACAGAGGTGTGTGGTGCCAGTCGGCGAGGCGCGACCAGTCGAGTTGACCCCGTGTCTGGCTTTCGACAACAAATTTCTTCAGGACTACTTCACGCGCCCGCGCCGCTTCAAGCGAAGGGATCTCGGCGGCCCATGTCTTGATCTGCCGGTCAAGCGCAGGGTCGAGGCCGTCGAGGGCTGGCGTTGCGTCAATGGCGTGTCCCACGATTTGGGAGACGAGGGCCTGCCGCAACTGTCGGGCATCAGCCGGAGTGGCGAAGGAAAGTTTCAGCGCACGGGCATTGTCACGGACCCTGGCGAAGGCGGTCGGATCAGATTGTGCGATCCGCCTCAGTTCGGCGCGTGTGGTACCGGAGCCCGGCACTTCCGCGGAGGACAGCGAGCGATAGTCGGGCGCTTCAATCCCGCCGGAAACGGTTGCCGGGGCGCCGCGGGCTGTACTAGCTCGGATGCCAAGTATCTTTTGCCGGGCCGAGGCGATTTCCACAGAGCGTACTGCGCCATCGAGACTGGTGCCGGATACGCGGATCGACCGCGTTAGCATGCGGGGGAAGACCTCGGTTTCAAACACCTCAGCAGTTTCCATGATGTCTAGTTCGGTATCATCGTCCAGAGGGGCATCCGCCGCATTTGCAGGGGCGCCGGCAAGTTCATTGAATGAACGATCAATCTCGGCAAACTCGATCTCGAATTCCATTTGCGCGCGACGGGTCTCGATCCTGTCGACCGATGCCTGGAGGGCAGGTTCGGCTGCCGTGTAGCTCGCGGCAAGCAGGCTCGGAAAGAGGATCAAGAGACCTGCAGATGCCAAGAGTCGCGTGCCTGCTCCAAGGCCCGACACGACACCCCGGGAAAAGAACATTGCGCTGATCCAGCTAAGACCGAAGCGCTTCGGTTTTATTCCAACCGCTTCCGGCTCGACCTGAACATCCGCGCGCCGCTGGAGGTCGAGGAAGACCTGTGCTTGTGCCAGTTTGTCAAACGCGCCGCGTATCGCAGCGGCCCGCTGACCGTCCCCTTGGGCCTGGGCAGTGTCGAACGCCTCGGAAAGTTCATCCATGCTGCGCTGGACCTGTTCCATCTCCGGCGTTGGGGCGCGTTCATCCCATTCGCCATTTTCGAAGGTAGTCTGCAGTCGGTTAAATTCCGCTTTCCAGATATTTCCGACAACCCGCTTTTCCTTCGCCTTGGTGGCCTGGAAGGTGAGCAGGCCAAGTCCGGCGACGATCAGGAGCGTTGCGCCAAGTCCCCACGTGGTTCCGAATTCGGCGAGTTGGTCACGCGCCGCACCGATCCGGTCGAGGAATGCAGTGGTTTCTGCCAATTCCAGATTATCCTGCGCATTGATCCATGCCGCAAGTCCAAGCGCGATGGCGGAAGACAGCGATGCGAGGAGCAGGATCCTGGAGCCGAGCTGTGCCAGCGCCACCCATCCTGTGCCGCCTATCCTCCCAGCAGCAAGGCGAGCCTTTGCATTGGTCGTTACCAGTGGTTCTATCACCAGACGGCACACCGCCCATGCACCCACAGATGCCATCAGAACAGTTTGAATATCCACCCGTCGTCCCCCGGTCATGAGCAAGCGGCCTACGGACCGTTCGCAGCCAATCACAATCCCGGATGACATTCAGTTCTGGCGCTTGTGTCCCCACGTCGGTCTGGATGACCGTCCCGGATCAAATTTCACTCTAACAGCGAACCGACCAAACTCAAACCATTCAACAAGATCAAGCTTTTGACGCGACGGGCGGCCCGCAAATATTCTCGATCAGAGGTGAGATCCAATTCCTCAATGGGCGCATAAGCAGTCGTTGAGGTCAGGCAACCATTAGGCAGATATTGACCCCAAAACGACGTTCAATTTCAGCTTTTCCCGGATGACTTTCGGGTTCAACATTTCCGAAACTCAATCGGCAAACGGCTCGCCAAAGTTTACCAGTCAGGCGAGTTGGAGATTCAGAGTCGAGTGGGAACCTTTCAGGTTTTCACCAGAGCCGCCGCGACTGATACTGAAGTTTGATTAGAAAAAATTCGATTGTGTCTTCCTGAGAAAGCGCGAATCCAGCCTTCAGCAGCGAAGCTACATAATCAGGGTCGGCGAGCCTACGCTCCAGCGCTTCTCGTCGTCTGTCCCAGGCGATTCTTCCAAATGGAACTCGAAAGTACCTGACTTTCTCCTCATCCAGTGGTGAGAAGGCCGCTTCAATCTCTGCTCTGGAGTTACCTAAGAAATGCGTCAGAGACGCCAGCATTTCAAACTCTTCGAATATAAACTCATAATCGGACGTTTGACCGACAATGTCCGACTTCCATTCGCCCGTAATCTCGCAAAGACGGTCACTCAATGGAGTGTGGCGCTTAGCGTATTCGGGAGAGTACCGCCGCCAAATATCTTGGTCGTAGCCGCGCCAATCCCAAAGAAAAAGCATTTCGACAGTTCGTTTTTCCCTCTCACCAGTTCGATCTAGTAATTTTTCGTTGAACAGACGATGTAGGGCCGCGAAACGCTTAGACTTCAACAATCCGATACCGTAGGCATAGAAAAGCAGAACAGAGGGATAGGTTCGGATATTTAGCCATGCAGTCAGGCCGCTCTGCGATTCAATGTTGGTTTCATAAACGGAACGAATCACATCCATCGCTAATGAGTATTCCGTATCGTCTCCAAATCGCCCCAATAGACCGAGACATCGCGCCAATGGTTCGGTCAAATCTTCATATGCGTTGACTCGATTTTGAAACTCTTCATCGCTCCACGTCCCGTGTGCGGAGAAATGCTCGACAGAAGTAGATTCCAAAATCTGCTGTAGTTGGTCTTCGATCAGATCAGAAAGCTCAATTCGGAACTCGGGACGCGCCAAGTACCGCTTCACAGAGTTGGTTAGAAGTGCAAGGCTTTGCGGTTGTGGCTTGCGAGTATGCTCCAGTATTTCTATTCGACGCTGCAAGTCCATAAAAAATTCGTCGGCTGATGATATTTCAATATTGATAGCCTTCCTATGGGAAGCCAAGTCTGCCGCCTCCACCTTTATGCTGCCTCTGGTCGCCCAGTAAGTAGAGTATCGACGACCAGGCGCCTTAAGGATGGCTGCTCGCAGTGCGCCATCCCATTGTCCAGACCAACCCGCCGCGATGAGACCATATTCGTCAAAAATTCGGTTTAGCAACGTTGAATACGATTTCGGATACTTTGCGAGTTCCGCTGAAGTGTTGAGGATGCGGGCGTCCTTGTAGTCGCCGTGGAGTTTGAACACGAAACAATCGCTATGCGCCAACGGTTCAGCGCCCGAAAGTTGGTCTGCGGAGGAGACGACTGTCGGTTCAATACCCTCAATTCGGAGTGCGTTTTCAATGAGACGATCAAAATTCGTTGTCAGGATCACCTTCACATGTCCGTATTTCACTAGGCTCGCTATTGCTTTATGCGCCGAGGTGGGCTGCTTCAGTCCATCCTGTTCTTCAGTTTCGGTCGGCTCAATGTAAGAATCCAATATTGACCTTCTCTCAGCCGCTGTCGAAGCAACCGAAGCTACAAGATCGGAGTAATCGGGTGACGCCTTGAATTTCCTTAAGTACCAAGATTCCCAATTTTCAGAATCTTTGACACCCTTTAGCGCGCCGACCCTTCTAATTAGGTCGAGAGTAATTTCCCAACCGGTTGGAATTCCTGCGGAGCGCGAAAGTCCAGAGCCTAACAAAAGAGCATAGACGCCGGGATTTTCATGGATTGCAAACGCAAGTTGGGACGTAGAATCGGATTCAAAAACGTTCATATCACTCGGCCTGACCAAATCGGGCTAAAGTAGTGGAGTCTTTGGCGGTCGGTAACCCAGTATTTCTGATTTGCTATCCACAACAGCCCACATTCAAGTCCGGAGTTTTGGCGCAGGTGTACAGGTTTACGAATGACCGTTCCGGCGAGATCGCGCCTGACCTCTGAGCCTGGCTGAGCGTCCGGGTTGGATCGGCAATGTCGTTCAGCCTCCTGGTGTCGACTTCACCAAACCGGCCCAAAATTGCCCTTCATAATTATTGCTGTGAACAGCAGCTGTGCGGTCAAAACTGCCGGTCTGTGTAAACAAGGACTGGTCGTACATGAGCAGCGGCTCTGCGCAGAAAGCCGGCCCATCAGGCCTATTCCCGTCTGCGTACGCAATGGATGCGCCTTTTTTTACCCGTAAATAGTCCCATCCAACACCTTTTTGATGTTGCCGCTAAACTCGACAATCTCGTTATAAATATCGCTGCCATGTTGGTGCTGTTCTGTAGCGTTCGGAGCCGCAGCAAAACGGACCAATAGCTGGTTCACTTTCGCAATGACGTCGCCTACTTCGTTTCCAAATTTTTTAACTAGAAGATTCCGCAGTTGCGCCATGTTAACTGTGAGCGCACGAACGGTTGCGGCATCACTGTCTGGCGAGTTACCGCGACGGGCCGCTGGCCCTGCGCCGGGGCCATACTTGTCCATTGCTCGAATGGCAGCAACAAGCATGCCGTTCAAACCACTCAATTCACTATGGGCAGCGCGGCTGGCAATCTCATCGCGCATTTCCTCTGCATGAGCAGCGGCACTCTTCGCCTGCCTTGCCTGCCATATCGCAACGACCATACTTATGAGCGCTAGTCCTGTGCCCACCCAAGTCGCTCCATCGGTCCATGTCATTTCTCTGCCCCTAGAACAGCAGCAATCTGTTCCCGAGAGAGCTCAAATGTTGTTGCGATCTCTTTCCAACGCTGAAACATTTCTTGATAGGTAGCGAGCATGGGCGTGTGACTGTTGAAACTAGGTAGCTTTCCTTCCTTCAGTTCGGGATACCTGTCCAAATCGACGATAAAATATCGCACATAGGCCATAAGCTGGCCCTCGTTGTTGCCATCGAACCCACGAAACTTTGCCAAGTGATGCTCGCGGAGGGCGTCACTCTTGTCCAATTTTTGAAGGCCGAACGTAATTGCTCGATACATATCAAGAATGTCGAGAACTTCCCGACACTCTTCCTCGCTCAACTCATCACTTAGGCTTTCGAACAGCCAGTCATAATGAAGCGCAAAACCATCTTCAAGCGCGGTGCGCTTTTGGGCAAAGTCAGCTGCCTCGTTGGGATGTAGCGCCTCGAGCATCCTGAGCTGATAAATAAACGCCAACCGTTCTTTCTTCGTCAGTTCCATAAAAGCCCCTTATTGCCCTGCCGCGTGTAGTTCCTTACGACTCACGTATATTGCAACATAGCAAAAAGACAGCAAAATGGGTCACGGCCTTCTGATGCCAGCCCGTTGCTGCTGCAGCACAGTGGCCATTCTGACAGTCGCGTTTGGAGGTCAATCCTGACGTTTTTCGCGTGGTGCTCTAGTGTCCACTGCTGGACAGTTGCAGCCTAATAGCCCAAGCTTCTCGAAAGGGCGTTCTTGGCGACTTTCCGCCTTTCGAGACTCGGTCTGCAAATGTCTGCTTCCGGGATATAGCGGACGTAAGCCTTCCTGCGCTGATACTGATGAAGACGTTAGCGCTTCAAAGACCTCAGCGCCTCGATTTGCGCTTTCGCGATTTTCAATTGATCGGAAGATAGTGAGCGTACTAACTCAATAATATCATTTTCGTCTCTTAGACGTGTACGGGATTTTCGGTTGGAGACGGCTGTTTCCAAAAGTGAACTGATTGGGACATCCAAGGCTTGCGCGAGCAACAGTAAGGTTTCCAAGGAGGGGACAGCTTGAGCACGTTCTAGGTTGCTTAAACTTGCGGATGTCCGGCCTATTTGTTCAGCCAGCACTTCTTGGGTGAGCCCTCGAGAGCGTCTTGCGGCTCTGATCGCCGCGGCGATTTGTTCTTTCTGGGCATGGTCCATACCCCAAGTTCACATTGGCAAAAATAATAGCCATAAAGTCCACTTTATCTTTTGACCGAAACTAGCACTCCACTTAAAGTGGACGGCGAGAAGCTGTGAAAACTTAAAGTCTGGCTATTGTTCAGGAGGGACCATCGGATGTCTGCGAACTGTCTTCGTGCTTTAGTTGTACTTCAAGTCAGAAGAGCAGCGTGGTCGATTTATCCCTGAAGTGACGCCCATGACCCACCGCGCCCTGACCCCAAACCTCCTCCCGCTGCAGACCGGCCGTCCAGCCGCGCCCGCCCAGGCCCCGATC